>OAVC01000032.1_pt1 | contig 129665 bp, 121 predicted proteins | sample 1495261 | NCBI WGS metagenome assembly OAVC01 (sample SAMEA2580074, study PRJEB22360) | human gut metagenome | biome: human gut; feature: human-associated habitat; material: faeces | place: Denmark | collected 2008/2010
AGGCATGCCGACATTCGGGGGGAATACTAAAGTTTTGTATCTTCATCTTATTGGTTCAGTTCTATACTGTATTGAGGGTTATTATTTTTCTTCATCCTTCAAAAAGCCACTCCGATCAGGATATATCTTTTGTTCCAATTTCTCCATTTCTTCAATAGCTTTATAGGCATTATTTATATCATCTTCACGATACGGATTGTTAGGGTTATCACCGAATAAACCGTATATGACCTTGTATGCTTTCCGCCTGACCCATGAAAGCTCCAAACTTTTCTACTGCGGCTCGTGCAGCTCCTCCGGCATGATCGCCGTTCAGGTTGCTACCAAAAACGAATATCCCGTTCTCTTTTAATGTCCCAATGTTCTCGGGGGTAAATTGTTGTTTCATGATTTCTATTGATTTGATTAAAAGTATACTCCTCCATGACGAAGTTAGAATGTCACTCAAAACTTTAATTTAATAATGGAGAGCGTACATTGATTATTATTATTTTTGCATGTGAATTAAAATATTAACTGTTATGAACGCAATCAAAATATCTCCCAATATATATATTATAGAAGATGCTAATTTCGGAACTTATAATAAGAATATTGTATATCGCTTATTAAAGCAGGTCCAAATAGATTTTGCGTCTTGGATAGGAAATATCGTTTATCAAACGAGTAATTGCCTTGTATTCTACAAAGATGAGTGCCCTACGATATATGATATTAGAGAAATAGGACACAGAGTCTGCCTTCATGTCAATGGCGATGATTGGTGGCGGTGGACTTACCAATTCGCCCATGAATACTGCCATCATCTTATCAACGGGCCAATGAGTGGAGGAATAAAAGGCTTGCTATGGTTTGAAGAAACGATGTGCGACCTCTCGTCTATCTTCCATTTAAGAAGGCTAATTGCTCTTTGCGATGTTTTTCAGATAAATAGCCTTCTTCAATATAAGATTTATGCTCGCTCTTGCTTGCATGCGAATCTCGGTACTGTTCAAGAAAACTGTCAGGAATATCTAAAACAACACATGGTTGAACTTGAACAACCCGTGTACCATCGGGAAATTTACTCAAATCTATCTGCGACAATGCTTCCTTTGTTTGTCGAGAATCCCAATCTATGGAAGATGATTCTTCACATTGGAGATTCTCGTCGGTGGACTTCACTGGAGGATTTGTTCGTACATCTTCATCGCACTTCCGATAATAGTTATTCTCATTCATTGACGAAATTGGAAAATCTGTTGATTTCATAATCTTCATAATTGTATTGTTTTACGTTAATCTTTACGTGCATCATCGGAGGTACGATACACATCATTAAATTTCACTTTAAGGAAATCACTTTCATATTCTGCTTTCAAATCTTCTTTGAGAGCTTTCTTTGCAGCAGCTAATGAACTTGCTTCAACAATAGCTTTTTCAACTTCATCTACTTTGTAGGAAATAGTGTAGTCAATATAATATTTTGCCATATTATTTTAAATTATTACTTTTGAATGTCGTTTGCACGTTGTAAGCGACTTAATTTTTATTTTTATGAAAAACATAATTTTAAAAGGACTCCTATAGCTTTACTACCGTGGGGCTATATGGATGTCCAAAATCAATTAGACGGTAGGATGGGAAGCATTTTTCAATCTCGTAAGTGACAGTTATTAGTTAATTAAATACGTGACAGAGTGTGTACCCATCTAAAATAAACAGGAGGCGGCTTTACAACCCGCCTTTTTCTTTTATTCATTTATGATCAGATTTGAATTTAATAGGCGATTGAATCATAGAACTGCCGATTACGCAAATACTCCTTTACCACATCCGATGAAGTGGCACGATCACCGATACGATCATGGATGTACTGGTACTTCTCAAAACTCATACCTGAGAGGATATCATCATTCATCTCTACGTTGCCGGCATAGATGCAACCGGCAACCGTAACTATGCTTATGATGACCATAAGCAGATGCTTCGAAAGACTATTCATGTTCTTCATCATATAACTTTGTTTTTAAGTATGAACCTGTCGAGGCTAGCCAAATCATACCAAATCATTTTACTACCGAACTGAGAAAAAGAAACAAGAGCTTCATTACGTAACTTATCTAAAAAAGCCTCACCTACTCCGAGATAAGCCATAGCCTCTTGCTTACTAAGCCAGCGCTTTGGAACTGACTCTACTTTCACTTGTATTCTAGAACTCGCCATTGCTTTCCTCCTTTCTTTCCTGTCTACCATTCAATATATATTCATAAAGTCGCTGAGCGTCTTCTATCCGGAGATACACCTGATCTTTGCGGGTCTGCTCTATGCAGTATTTACGAAGTTCTATATCACTAAGAGATGAAGGCGGCGTAATGGTACCATTAGGCGTGGCGCTTTCGGGGCTGAGGCCGGATTTAGAGACACTCTCTGATTTGAGATTAAGCTCTTTGCCCGCTTCTTGCATTCCCCTTGCTAAGAGATGTACTGGAATGCCGTAGAACTTACAAATATCCTCCAAGCAGTCACGGAGACTCCGTGTGCTATCTAAATCCAGAGGACAGAGGCTGGATTTAGATGCGTTCTCTGAGTCGGGGCTAAGATCTTTCTTCGATTCACCGATATACTTCACTAACAGATGCTTTAAACTACTATAGGTTCCATATATATCATTCCGACTTTCTTTTGCGGATTCGTCGATTAAGTTCCTTATATTACAACATTGCCAAATGACAGCCACTCCAAGTACCAGCACGAGGACGGCGATTAACACTAAAAAGATAATTGTTCCTGTAGCCATTGTTAGTCCTCCCTATATTTTTCATTATATTCCTCAAGACTCAAAGGGCGCACTTTAATAGCAAACCCCAACTTTACCGATTCAAAACGGATACGCTCTGTCATCTCTCCGGATGTAACACCCCGAAGCGCATTCCGTACAGTTTGCTCTGTACATGTAAATTGCTTTGCCAACTTGGATACTGACCCTCTTGTTACTGTTAATGTTTTTGCCATAATCTTTATGTTTTTAAATAATAATTCCTATTTTTGTAAATCGCACTTGCGATTTTGCTTTATAAAATCTCTTTGTAATTGATTTATGACGCAAATATAGAACATTGCTCTATAAAAAGAAAATTTATTAGAACAATATTCTATACACAAATATATTAAATAATGTTATATGGCTGATTTTCAGAATCAAAAAGAAAGAATAAAAGAGTTTATAAACTCCATTGGAATGACTAATTCATCCTTTGAAAAGTCTCTTAATCTTTCCAACGGATATATCAATTCAATGCGGAAAGGTCTCGGATACGAAAAATTAGAGCAAATATCTATCGTTTATCCCGAATTAAATATGGGTTGGCTATTAACAGGGGAAGGCAATATGCTCAATGGCGCCCCTATCAACAAAACATCACCCATCAATGTAGATGGTGACACAATAAACATAGAAATGGAAAAAGAACTCAAAAGATTAAGAGCCTCGATAGATGCCCTTATCGAAAAGAATGAAAGATTAGAGGCAGAATTAGCTAAGTATCAAGAAAAAGAAAACTTGAATAAAGATTTTGCAAGCTAACACTTGTACCTAATATTGAAAACAAAATTATAAAAAAGAACCAAACCTAACGCCTACGGGTGGGAGGGCGGATATTGTTAATACTAAAATAATTAAATATTCTTTTCTCTTGAATAATTATATTCTAGAAGAAGAGATTTATAGAGAGGTAATTCAAGCCAAATGATAAATTCTTAAAAATATGAGTATAGTAATCGGTATAATAAATGAAAAAGGAGTAACAATTTCAGCAGATACAAAATTAGCCAATATAAAAATTCCAACTCAATACCAAAGTGGATAAAAAAAAATATTTCATTTTCAGTTAGATGGACTTAATTATATATTTGGATGTGCAGGTCCCAATGTAATGGAATTAATAACCTTTCTAAGAATCCTACAAAAGTACCCTTTTACATTAGCAGAAGGTTATTCTCAAAAAGATTTCATGAAATGTATTCAAACTATATTGAAAGATAATAAAATCAATAGTCTCATGACGTTATGGGGATGTATCAGTGATAAACAACCTCAACTATGGATGATATCCTCTGCGCAGATGGAAATGTTATCTCAAGGATATGCCATATTTCCTCCACATGGGACACAAGTATATGCCCGTCAATTAATGGATAGTTACTTTCAAAAAAAACATAAGTTATATAATGAAAATTTATTAGACTTTCTATATGGTTATCAATTAGAATTAGGCAAAAAAAGCAAATTTGAATTTATAGACGACGACTTTTACTATCATATATTAGATATCAATAACAATGTCATAACTCCTTCTAAGTCAAGATTAGGTAAAGAAGTAAGTCTAAATCCAAATAATAAAAACACATAACTATCTTTATAGTGATAATCTTTAAAGAACAAATAAACCAATATAATTATTAATCTAAGCAAATATATAAGATAATTAATCTAATACAGCAACAATAGTCTTTCATTTTTTACTGTTTAATACTAAAAAATTATACATTATGGCATTATATACTATATATGCATATCAATTCAAGCCATTAGCAGTTCAACTAGACCTATTTAATAAGGAAAGATGTCTAGAGCAACGGAGTGAATTAATGTCTCAAAAAAATAAGATTTTTGAGAATATAATAAAAAGCTGTATATTTACGCATCGGAATCGTGAGTTGTCCTCACAGTTATTATTTTGTTCAGATGAAATTATTGCTTTTAAGTTAGCAAATGTAAAAGCCGTGCACTTAGAACAAAAATTTCAAATAAAAACGACTACTGATGAACCAAGTGCAACAGTATTAATTTATAATGATGCCAATGTTCAAAGAATAGCTATTGAACAAAATAAAGCTTTTACTGACACAGGAGTTGTGATAAGAATTTTAAAGAAGGCATTCAACGACCAGTTAGAAAATGAAGGTTTATCAATTACAATAAAAAAAGAATATAAAGAGCGTGAATTCTGGGATTTGATAAATCGCAATTCCGACTGTATAAAAATGGTAAGATTTGAATTTGATTATCCAAATTTGCCTAGAGTTTCAGAAAGCGTTTCCACTATGCTAAAACAAGCTAGCGAAGCAGCATTAAGCGCCAAAACCAGATTAGAGTTTAACTCAGCTGAAAAAGAATGTTTGAACATAGATGAAAGCAATGAGCAAATAAAGGGACTAACTCAGGCAGCATCTGGCAGTGGGAATTCTGTAGTATTAAGGATAAAAGGTATGAAAAAACTACAGAAAACGGGATATACAACAAAAACTCTACGATTTGATGATTTAGAAATTCAAGCAAATAACGTTGAAGATATTAAAGAAATATTTAGAAGTTTAGATGAATAGAATATTAAAAATAATAGCTTACTTAGCAATAGCCTTTATACTAAGCTATTTGGCTAATAATGGATGTAGAGAATTTATAAAAATGTTCTCGGATAACATCATATCATTATTAGCCACTATTCTAGCTATAAATATTCCCACCAGTACATTAATAATTTCTGAGATTAATAAAATCAAAGAAAGATTAAACATAGATCCTTCAGCAACATTCAAAGAATTGAAATATGGTCTAATGACCCAAATCGTTGTTTTATGCTCTCTAATCATAATATTAATCGTGTGTGATTTTATGCAAAGTAAGGACATTGTACCTTCTTCACAACTAAATATTATATCAGGTACATTTGTTTTGGCTTCATTCATTTATTATTTAGAGATTATTTATGATTTAGGAATTGCTTTATTTGAATTGATCAACTTTAAGTCTAATAACAAATAAAGTTGTTGTTAACCTAACTTCACAAAGGAAATATTATCTACCTAAATCATTTCAAATTTTCTATTATCTAATTGTTAATGATATTAAAATCAATATCATTAATAATCTACTCCTTTTTGATATTAAAATTAATATCATTAACTTTGTATCGTTAATCAAACAAAGAAACATGAAGTATAATGAATTACATCGAATTTTAAAGAAAAACGGATGTTATGAAACAGGGAAAACAAGAGCGGGGCATCCCGTATGGTACAGTCCGAAAACGGGAATGGAGTTCACAACGAGCCATCACGGAAAAGAAGAAGTAGCATCCGGAACACTAAAGAGTATCAAAAGAATGTCGGGGATTGAATAGCCCCGACATAAAATACCAGATAATATAAAAAAACAGATAAATATGAAAAAAGTTAGAGTATTTATAGAAAGAGCATCAGATGGAAGTTACAGTGCTTATATGCCCGACGATAATAACCTTTCCTATGGAATTATAGGTACAGGGATGTCTATCGATGAAACAATATCAGACTTTCATGATGCCTACAAAGGTATGAAGGAACATTATGCAGATTCGGGCAAATATTTTGAAGAGGTTGAGTTTGAGTTCAGTTATGATATACCGTCTTTTCTGGCATATTATAGCAATAGACTGTCACTTGCCGGACTGGAACGTATTACCGGTGTAGCACAAGGTCAGCTAAGCCATTACGTTACCGGACGCCGCCGGCCTAGTAAGAAAACAATCGAAAAAATACAAAATGCTCTGCAAAACTTTGGCAAAGAATTAAGTCATGTGAACTTTGTTTGATTAACAACTTTACAAATTCACCTGATCAGCCCCGGAACCCAGTCAGTCCGGGGCTTTATTTAAAGATAAATGCCATTAAGATATTCAATCACTTTCCGATTAGCCTCATCGATCTTCTTCCGATCAAACTTAATATAAATTGATGTTACTTCTGAGCCTATTTCATGCCCCAATGCTGCCGATATTGTTTCTTTGGGTATATCAAGGCTGGCAGCGACAGTAGCCCAAGTATGGCGGGCCCAATAACTTGATATTTCAGGAAACAAAGGAGAGCGCTCTTTCTTCCCTCCCAGCCCTTTACGGATCACCGGCCCGATCTGTTTTAAACCAACATCCATGCGGTGCAAAAAATCGGCATAATTCCTATATGTATCCAAAACATTTAGCAGCCAGTCTTGGCCCTTATACCTTTCTATTATTTCAATGGCTTCCGGCTCCAACTTAATAGAGTAAAATTTACCAGTCTTGGCCCTGTGATATTCAATACGCCCGTCAACCACACCCTTTAGAGAGAACAAATCAATCCCGTTTATTCCAATCAGGTATATCATAAGAATAAACATGTCTCTATAACGCTCTTGATGCGACTCACAGGCGTAATCACGAAGCAATACAACCTGTTCGGCAGAAAGACTTCTTTTGGGTGTTTCCTCTTTCTTTATTTTGTATTTCCTGAAAGGATACAAGCTTGTAATCTCTTCATCAATTGCATAGTTAAAAACAGCCCTAATACTCCGCATATTAATTCCTACCGCATTTACTTTTAAACCTTCTTCCTTCATCCATTTTTCGAACCTCATTAACCAAGCAACATCCATTGTCTCAAAGGTACAATCAGGATCGTACCGGAGTAGTCTATTCCTGGTCGCTACATATACTTTCTTTGTACCTTCCTTCTCCTTCAACTCCATAAAATCATTCATATAATCAACAAACCTCTTTACCTTCTCAGGAGATGATTTAGGCAGACATTTTTCAAGTAAGCTCTTTAACGCCTGATCAGATGTACTATTTAACTTGCCATCCATATCAAGCCGGAATATTTCATTTTCAATCTTACTAATAATGTTTCGTATAGAAGCATTTTTGGCTTTGTAATTAGGCTCTTTATTCGTATATTCGCTCCCGTTCCAATTATTGAGGATAGTATCGAATCCCGTAGAAAGAAGAAATTTCCCTTTATGCCGGATGGTTATCTTTATGGGATACTGTCCGTCCTTTTTCTCTCTTCGTGTGTCTAAGTAGATTTTAGCAGTGGCCATATATATAGTTTTATTAGTGCAAAAGTTTGCACCAGATTTGCACCAAAAATACAATAAATAAACGGAGATAACGCCCTAAAATGGAAATAGAATACACTTAATAATATAAAAAAGCGCTCACCTACAAAGGTAAACGCTTGATTTTCAATGGAGCGGTAGGCGAGGGTCGAACTCGTGACCTGCGGCTTGGGAAGCCGCCGCTCTGCCAACTGAGCTACTACCGCATGTGTTGCTTTTATTTTGTAAAGCCATGCAAAGATAAATATTGTTTCCGAAATACCCATAGCAATGGCACAATATTTTGCATCCGGGAATGGAAATATAAAATATTACCGTACATTTGCTAACCAAAAATACACAGATAGATTCATGAAACAGATCATACTCATCACCGGAGGAGCCCGTTCGGGCAAAAGCAGCCATGCCGAACGCCTGGCGCTATCCCTCTCTCCTAATCCGGTTTACTTGGCCACCTCACGTATCTGGGACGAAGAATTTCGTCAAAGGGTATTGCGCCATCAAGCCAACCGCGGACCGGAATGGACCAATATAGAGGAAGAAAAAGAATTGAGCCGCCACTCTTTGGAAGGGCGTGTAGTGCTGATCGATTGTGTAACCCTCTGGTGCACCAATTATTTCTTTGATCTCGAAGCAGACACCGACAAGGCACTGACTGCTGTTAAAGCCGAGTTTGACCGACTGACACAACAGGACGCGACCCTTATTTTTGTCACCAACGAAATCGGTATGGGAGGAACTTCAGAAAACCTGATACAACGAAAGTTCACTGACATGCAAGGATGGATGAACCAGTATATAGCCTCCCGGGCCAATCGGGTAATACTAATGGTATCGGGGATTCCTGTGAAAGTAAAAGACGAAAAGTAAATGATAGAATAACCCTTATAAAATGAAAACATTTCAAATCACCAGACCGGACGAAACCATCCGGGAAGCACTGACCGACAAAATAAATAATCTGACCAAGCCCAAAGGCTCTCTGGGAACACTTGAAGAACTGGCCTTGCAGATCGGGCTTATCCAGCAAACACTTACTCCCGAGCTGAGACATCCTCAAAATATCATATTCGCAGCCGATCATGGCATTGTCGACGAGGGAGTCAGCCTCTCTCCCAAAGAGATCACCTGGCAACAAATCAGCAATTTTCTTCACGGAGGGGCAGGTGTCAACTTCCTTTGCCGCCAGCACGGATTCGAGTTGAAGATTGTAGATGCCGGAGTGGATTACGACCTCCCATACGAGAAAGGAATCATCAACATGAAGGTACGCAAAAGCTCGCGTAACTATCTGTACGAGGCAGCCATGACAGAAGAAGAAATGAATTTGTGCATCGAGCGCGGAGCGGAAGTAGTCCGTCAGTGTCATGCCGAAGGGTGCAATGTGCTTTCTTTGGGCGAAATGGGTATCGGCAACACTTCTTCGTCTTCCATGTGGATGACGTGCTTCACCCATATTCCTCTCGAACTGTGTGTCGGAGCAGGCAGCGGACTCGACAATGCAGGCGTCCGTCATAAATATAATGTATTACAGCAGGCACTGGACCATTATCAGGGAGACGGAAGCGCACACGACCTGATCCGCTATTTCGGCGGACTGGAAATGGTAATGGCAATAGGCGCCATGCTTCAGGCAGCCGAGTTAAAGATGATTATCCTGGTAGACGGATTCATCATGACAAACTGCATCCTTGCAGCCTCCCAACTTTACCCTGAGGTATTGCATTATGCCATCTTCGGTCATCAAGGAGATGAAGCCGGACATAAGCTGGTACTTGATGCCATGGGAGCCAAGCCATTACTGAATCTGGGTTTACGTCTCGGAGAAGGAACCGGAGCCATCTGCTCCTATCCTATCATTGACTCTGCCATACGGATGATCAACGAGATGGACAACTTTGCACATGCAGCCATCACCAAATATTTCTAATAAGATTTGCCGATGAATATATTAGCAGCATTTATCTTTTTTACCCGCCTCCCCTTCTGGCGTATCCGCGAAGTTCCGGCAGAATGTTTTAAACACGTTGTGCCTTACTGGCCTTTGTCCGGATGGCTCACGGGCAGCATCATGGCAGGAGTACTTTGGTTAAGCGCACAGATCCTCCCCTTCTCCGTTGCCGTATTGTTGGCACTTGCCGCCCGGTTATTGATCACCGGTGCCCTACACGAAGACGGGTTGGCAGATTTCTTCGATGGATTCGGAGGAGGTACGAACCGGGAGCGGATTCTTTCCATCATGAAAGATTCGCATATCGGCAGCTACGGTGTCATCGGGTTGATTTTCTACTTCCTTCTTCTATGGAGTCTTTTGATGTCGCTCCCCCTCTCCTTCGCATGTATTACATTGATTGCAGGCGACACGATAAGCAAGCTGACCTCATCACAAATCATCAACTTCCTGCCTTACGCACGAAAAGAAGAAGAAAGCAAGGCCAAAGTAGTATATAACAGAATGTCAGGCGGAGAATTTGCTTTCGGTCTGTTATGCGGTATACTTCCTTCAGCACTCCTGCTACCGTACCGATACTGGATGGCTATCGTATTTCCGCTGGTCATGCTGTATCTGCTTTGCACACTGATGAAACGGAAGTTGCAAGGTTATACCGGCGACTGTTGCGGGGCACTGTTTCTTCTAAGCGAACTGTCTTTCTACCTGGGAATAGTTATACTAATGTTTATATAGTCATGGAAGTCATATTAATCCGCCATACCTCTGTCGATGTTCCTAAAGGAGTCTGTTATGGCCAGACTGATGTACCTTTGCGAGATAGTTTTGAAGAAGAAGCCTCAATTACGGCTCAACAACTACAGAACGACGTATTTGATGCCGTATTCACAAGCCCGCTGAGTCGTTGCACCCGCCTGGCAGACCACTGCGGTTATCCGGATGCCATTCGTGATGCCCGGCTGAAAGAGCTGAACTTCGGTGAATGGGAGATGCAGGAGTTTGATAAAATATGTGATCCGCGACTGGAGGAGTGGTATAACGACTACTTCCATGTAGCTGCTACAGGCGGAGAGTCTTTTATGATGCAGCTTCAACGGGTATCGGAGTTCCTGAATGAAGTGAGTGGAAAAGAGTATAAACGCATAGCCGTCTTTGCACATGGAGGGGTGCTGATTTGTGCACAAATCTATGCAGGGATACTGAGAATGGAAGACGCTTTTAACGCACTGACACCTTACGGCGGAGTGGTCCGGCTGCAACTTAACTCAAAGACAGAAGAATAGTCAGCCACACTAACACAACCATCAGTACCTCTGCCTGCCGATTGACACAGACGGCTTTCTTCATATCCTCGGTTGTCAATGCCCGTTCGTTGTTGCCTATAAAAGGCTTCCACACCTCTTCGCCGAAATAATAGTGGGGCCCGCCGAAACGGCAATTCAGAATACCGGCCAAAGCAGCTTCGGGATAACCGGAGTTTGGGCTGGCGTGCCGGCTGCCATATTTACCCACGAACCTGAGCAAAGAAAACCGTCCGCTGACGAGGATCATCAACAAAGCCGTCAGGCGGGCAGGAATATAATTGGCAACATCATCGATCCGGGCAGCTATACAGCCGAATTGACGGTAACGCTCGTTGCGGTAACCGATCATAGAGTCAAGTGTATTCACCATCTTGTACGCCATCATGCCGGGCACTCCCAACACTGCATACCAAAAAAGTGGTGCAATTACCCCATCACTCAGATTTTCGGCTAAAGTCTCCAAAGCTGCGGTACGCACCTCTTGTGCAGATAGTGCAGAGGTATCCCGTCCCACAATGCGGGCCACTTGTTTACGCCCCTCGTCCAATGAACGGTCTACGGCTTCGAAGACCATCCGGACCTCACGTATCAGGGTTGTACCTGCCAGGCAACAAAAGATCAGCAGTGTTTGTATCAGCGCTGTCAGTATGATGGAATACTCTCCGATCACTTTAAAAAAGAGGAAGGTAAAAAAGTAGACTCCCGCAATCAATGCTACCGACATCATTCCCCCTTTCCAAACGCGGGCCCTCCCCGCATTCAGACACTTCTCTCCCCAAGCTATCAGTTTACCGAATCCTACCACAGGGTGTGGCAACCAGGACGGATCGCCTTGCCAGCGATCGAACAACCAGGCTAACGGTAACGGAAACAACCTGCAAAAATACACAAGGCTAATATACCAAAAGAACATTCCATCCATACTTTCTCTATCCTATCAGTCAGTCATTACTCCGCCATCCACTTCGCAATCGCTCCCACCAGTTCGTCATTCTCTTCCGGTGTCTGGGTGGCAATGCGGAAGAAACGTTCGTCCAGCCCTTCGAAGTTGGAAGCATCCCGAATCAGAATCCCTTCTTCACGGGCCAGATATTCCTTTAGAGCAGCAGCTTTTCCGAAACGCAGGCACACCAGCATAAAGTGAGTATCGGTAGGCCAGACCTCTAACCCGCCTATCGCCTCAAGCGAACTTTTCAGGCGGGCACATTCCGCCAGATAATCTTTCATGGAGAGACCGGCCGGGATGCCTTCGGAAAGCAGGTAGAGTCCTGCTTCGATGGCAAGCTGATTGACCGACCAGGGCATCCGGTTCGTACGCAGACGCCCTATCAGTCCGGGATGCGCAGTGACATACCCCAACCGAAGTCCCGGAATGGCATAGCGTTTGGTCATCGAATGTAGAAGGATCACATTGGGAAATCCGGCAGCTTCCTGCGCCGTAAAAAGCTCTTTCAGCGTGAAATACTCGTATGACTGATCGATCACGAAACAGACCCGGGGATGCTTTGCGATCAGTTCCGTCAGATACTTCTTATCACGCACCTCTCCGGTCGGGTTGTTCGGATTGCAAAGCCAGACCATACGCACGTCCTCCGGCACTGCATCGAGTGTGTACAGCGATGTGACCTTGTGCCCATGCATGCGGCAGGCATCGGCATACTCACTAAACGTAGGCATCAGAATGGCCGTGTTCGTTCCCCGAAAGGTCTGCGCTATCAGATAAATGGCTTCCGTAGCACCATTCGTCACGCAAACCGAAGCGGCAGGCAGAGCGTGGCGGTCCGCCAGACGGGCCTCCAGCGTATAAGGTTCCGGTTCGGGATAAGCGGATATGGCAGAGATGCGCCCGCACAAATGTGCACGCAGTCCGTCGAGGTTCACCTTATTATATACATTGGAACTGAAATTGCTCCGTATCGGGTAGCGGTATTTATAAGAATCGTCTCCGTGTCCTTCAATCATTGTCTGTCAATATTTGATAGATAAGCGGCAAGTCGACGTGCTTACGGACATGGGCTGCCAGTTTATCGTATTGTTCTTCTTTAAATGCTTTGTAATCAAAAGCCGTCTCTTTCAGTTTATCGGCGAAAGGCTCCAGCAGGTAATCGATAACTGAAGGATTGTCGAGAATGCCATGTACGTATGTTCCCATGCAGGTGCGGTCTACAAAATACCCATCCTCCCTTCCGTCCGCCAGATGGTTGAGTGGAGAAACAGGAACATCCGCAAGGGGCATGGTCGTTCCCATGTGTATTTCGTATCCTTCGCAGACAGCGCTGTCTTCAAGAAAACGAAACCGTACCTGGCGGGTAACCTTCTCTCCCTGCATGCGGGTGCTGACAGGCAGTAACCCCAATCCCGGCAAGCGTTCTATCTCGCCTTCCACATGATCGGGATCGCAAACCTCCCTACCCATCAGTTGGTAACCTCCACAAATGCCCATTACCGTGGCACCTTCGCGGTGGGCACGGACGATGGCCTGCGCCACTCCGTTGCGGCGCAACTCATACAGATCGGACAAAGTGCTTTTCGAACCGGGCAACAGGATGATATCCGCTTTCATCAACTCGTCCGTATTGTTGGTGTAGAACAAGTGTACACGCGGATCGCGCTCCAAGACATTGAAGTCGGTGAAATTGCTTAAATGACGAAGCAACACGACAGCCACATTCACTTTGCCTTGTCCGGCACGGATATTCTTGGTCTGAAGCATCACCGAGTCTTCTTCCTCAATATAGATATCTTTATAGTAGGGCACCACCCCAACCACCGGAACACCACAAAGATCTTCCAGCATCTTTACTCCCGACTCGAAAAGGCGGATATCTCCACGGAATTTATTAATCAATATCCCCTTGATATGCTTCCGCTCTTCCGGCCGAAGCAGCATCACCGAACCGTAAACACTGGCAAACACTCCTCCACGGTCTATATCAGCCACGAGAATCACATCTGCCCCGGCATGCATGGCCATGGGCAGATTCACCAGATCGCTGTCACGAAGATTGATCTCGGAGATACTCCCCGCTCCCTCCATCACTATCGGATTATATCGGGCAGCCAAACGGTCGAATGCGGCATGAACCTCTTTTCGCAATTCCTCCCGCCCTTCACGGCGGAAATATTCGTAAGCATTCCGATTGCCGATGGGACGTCCGTTGAGCACCACCTGTGAAGTATGATCGGACGATGGTTTCAGAAGCAACGGGTTCATATCCGTATGGCAAGGCACACCTGCGGCCTCGGCCTGCACGGCTTGCGCCCTTCCTATTTCAAGTCCTTCGGGAGTGGCATAAGAGTTCAATGCCATGTTTTGTGCTTTGAATGGTGCCGGATGATAACCGTCTTGCAGAAATATACGGCAGAAAGCTGCGGCAATGATGCTTTTGCCTACATCGCTACCGGTTCCGGCCAGCATCAAAGGGTGTAAGTTCTTATTCATATCGTGTTCGTCACGTTAATGGGTGACAAACTTAGTGAAAATATTCGGGGAGAGCAAGTGGGCGTATCAAAAACTCACCACAGAGAGCACAGAGTAACACAGAGAGGGGGTATGTCGAAACTCGTATTCACAACAGATTTATACAGATAAGTATCATTAGTTATCAACAGATTAAGTTTGCTCCATGGAACTCTGTGCCACTCTGTGGTGGATAATGACACATCTCCAATCCATGCAGTGTGCCTCCATGCGGAAGTTATAACAGTCTCAACTTTCTTGTCACATTCTTTGCTATTCCCACAAGATTCTTTATCTTTGTCATTTGAAAGCCGAAGAGAAATGCGGCATATTGAAACGTTTTTTGCGGAAAGAAAAGTACCAAATTTAATTAATGCATAAAAACAAGAACTTCAATAAATCAGTTTCATACGTGCGACGTAGGGTCGGGCGTGTGAACATATTTATGAAGTTCTAGGTATTGGTACTACCTCTTTCCGCGTAAATATGAACTCAGCGCCCGACTTCTTATATATATAAGGTATACATAAGGATGTGGACGTTCATAATAATCAGAAAGGTATGAACAGACCAATCAAAGAAGTAACAAGGAGGGGCAGGCATGGCTAACTGGATAACCCTCAAACAACTGTCGGAGAAACGCGGTATTGCCGAATCCGATCTCCGCACATGGGCAAACTTGGGATATATCGCTTCATCGAGGATAGAGAACGTCCTAATGATTGATGACGAAAGCCTGACCCAATATCTTGATGTTCACCAGACCAAAGATTTAGGTGAGAACTATCTGGAAAAGATTATCAAAGAAAAGGAACTGGAACGTGAAGTACTCCTCTCACAATGTGACGACGAACTATTTCTATTGAAAACCCAGAAACTACACCAACCGCTTTTTCATATCCTCATTCAGGAACTCGGCCAGTTGATTACAGACGATCATGAACGGGAAATATTCCTTTCCGTCTCCAGTGGCGAACCCATCGCACGGGTGGCGAAACGTAACAAAATGACGTATGCACGAGTGGCGACTTGCTATAGTTCCATCCTCCGGACTCTGGGTGAACATAAGGGACGAATCGCCACATTTCGCAGTCGGACGATGGAACTGATGTTCGATAAATGCAATACGGTCACACCCGTAAATACTCCCCTATCAAACCTTGTCGGCGCGCATGCCTATAATGTTTTATCATTGTCCGCAAAGACGGAAACATCGAGCTGTCACCAGAGATCGCTGCACTGGTAATATAAAAAAGATAGAACCGAGTATCCCGAAGGGAATTGAAACAGATACAAAATACCCTCTTATCAAAATGATAATCCAAACGCTTCAGATTCGCTTTTTCCCGTACAAAGTACCAAGGATGGGCTAAAATCGCCGTATTTTCGCATCAAGAAAATACCGTTAGAGACCAATACATCAATTACGAGGACAAAAAGGATACCTACTTTGCATTATCGTTTAACAACAGAAACAAAAACCAATAAAATATCACATTTTTATCAATCATCAACCTATCACTCTACGAGAGTAACCAGAGAAATAGGATCACTGTTTTCACTCCCAAATAAGAACAATATATGTAATGGAAGAAAACATATAGAGATATTGGGCAAAACTCTTATTCATTTTTGAAAAACACAACCGTCTTTCGGAGTAAATGCTTACTTCTTTTGGTCGAAATATCGGCTCTTCGAAGTGAAAACACAGACTCTTCCCCTTCCCAAGCCCGGTTTTCCGGGCAAAGAAGCAGAAAGTTCCGGGACATTCTCCCCTATATGGGTAAGAAAACAAAAAGGGATAGTTAGCAGAAAATGCCATTACCTGTCTTTTTGATCCAGAAAACATTTTATAAGGTACCAATTTGACAAACGAATATGTTATAATGAACTTCACCACAGATTACGCTGATTTACACAGATAAATATCATTCGCTATCAATTAATTTATTATCTTTGTATTTGTACTAAAAGAAACAAGATGTATTATGAAAGAGCCTGAAAAATACAAGCAACCAGAAGAGGAAACCACCCGACTGTCCGAGCCGACAGTAGCTTACAATAGTATGGCTTATCTCGAATTAGAAGCAGAAAAAGCAGAACTGATCCGGACTATTGCCAACATAGACAGTAAAGAAATCATCGATAAAGTGAAACAGAAACTCCACGATGTACTCGGTTTGGACAAAAACAGGGAAACCGAACCGGAGTGTAAAAAATATATTCTCGCAAATATAAAAGAAGCCTTCTGCGAACAAGAAAGAGTAAGAACCGGAGAAAGCAAGTCAAGACCGGCCGAAGAACTACTTGCAGAACTTATCAGAGAAAGGGAAGGTAATGATTGAAATACATACCATCGTAACCTTTGATAAAGAAATGAAACGGCTTAGTAAGAAGTATCATTCAATAATTAAAGATTACGCAGCTCTGATAGAAGATTTAAAAAAGAATCCGCATATAGGGGTAGACCTGGGAAACGGCATACGAAAAGTACGAATGGCTATAGCCAGTAAAGGGAAAGGAAAGAGCGGAGGCGCACGGGTCATCACCGATACATCAGCCATTATCAGCGTAGAAGAAGGCAGAGTTACCCTACTTACCATTTATGACAAATCCGACCGGGAAAATATCTCCGACAATGAGATAATAAGACTTCAACAAGAAATTCTGAAGAAGTAACACTTACCAACCTTTATCTTCTGAACAAACCTCCCCCCTCGTCTGTTACAAGGACTCATAAACCTAAACCGTAACAGACGTATGGAAAAAAAGAAAATACCCGTCGCACTGATGATAGCGGCAGGAATGCTCTTATACAACAACACCGTCGCGGCGCAGAGCCTCCCTCCCACACAGGAAACTTCGCAACATCAGCTTAGCTTTAACGAGGCGCTGCAATTGCTGCACAAAGGCAACCAAAGCCTGAAGATAGCCGACAAAGGCATCGACATAGCCCGTGCCGAACGTGGGAAGCTGAATGCTTTCTGGATGCCCAGCCTGCAATCGACCGGAGCATTTGTACACCTTTCGGAGAAGATAGAAGTGAAGCAACCACTTTCTCAATTCACCGATCCGGCCAAAGACTTCGTACATTCCATCTTGCCGGACGATAAAATCATATCGTCCATACTCGATCAAATCGGGACGAACACCCTCATCTTTCCGTTGGCACCGCGCAACCTGACCACTGTCGACCTGACCGCCGAATGGGTATTGTTCGCCGGAGGCAAACGTATTCATGCCACTAAGATAGGCAATACGATGATAGACCTTGCCCGTGAGAACCGGGCACAGACCGATGCCACCCAACGAACACTGCTTGCCGAAAGCTACTACGGATTGCGCCTGGCACAAGAAATTGTCGGTGTCCGCCTGGAATCGTACAAAGCACTGAAACTGCATTACGAGAACGCATTGAAACTGGAGTCCACCGGTATGATAGATAAAGCGGCACGCCTCTTTGCCCAAGTCAACATGGACGAAGCACTGCGTGAACTGGAAGCCGCCCGCAAGGAAGAGGCCGTGGTGCAACGCACCCTCAAGACCTTGCTGAATCTGGAGACGAGCGGAGACATCTCACCTTCCTCTCCCTTGTTTATCAACGATACTCTTCCTCCGAAGATGGAGTTTATGCAGGTAGTGGGCATCAGCAACTATCTGCTCAACCAACTGAGTCTTCAAGAACACATGGCCAAGCAGCAGGTCCGCATCGACCAGAGTGGCTATCTGCCCAATATCGCTCTTTTCGGCAAACAAACTCTTTATTCACATGGCATACAGAGCAACCTGTTGCCCCGCACCATGATCGGGGTAGGCTTCACCTGGAACCTTTTCGACGGACTGGAACGGGAGAAGCGAATCCGGCAATCACGCCTGACACAACAAACCCTTGCACTGGGACAGGAGAAAGCGCGTGACGACCTGTCCGTCGGGGTAGACAAACTATACACCGGCCTGCAAAAGGCACTCGACAACGTACGGGCGCTGAACACCACCATCGAACTGAGTGAAGAACTGGTACGGATGCGGAAAAAAGCCTTCGCCGAAGGAATGGCCACTTCGACAGAGGTAGTAGACGCAGAAACCTTACTTTCGAAAACAAAAGTAGCCAGACTGGCGGCCTACTACGAATATGACGTGACGCTGATGAATCTGCTGGCACTGTGCGGAATACCGGAACAGTTCGGAAGCATGAAGGACGTCACCTCTCTTCCCATTACGGAGAACAGAAGAAATGAAATAGAAATCGAATGAACGGAGTAACCAATAAAACAATAATAAGAGATGGAGAATTCAGAATCTAAAAAAGGCAGAACCTTAAGTATCGCATTCATCGTTGTACTTGTGGCAGTAGCACTCTTCACCGTCATCGGAATGATTGCCATGCGCCACCAGCCTCTCGTCTTGCAAGGGCAGGCCGAAGCTACCGAGATTCGCATCAGCGGCAAACTGCCGGGACGCATCGACACCTTCCTGGTTGAAGAAGGCCAGTGGGTGAAACAAGGAGATACGCTGGTAGTCATCAACAGTCCGACTGTAGAGGCCAAGTATCGCCAGGTGGACGCATTGAAACAAGTAGCCGTAGAACAGAACAAGAAGATTGACGCCGGAACCCGCAAGCAGATCATAGCTACGGCGCAGCAATTATGGAACAAAACTCAAAGCGACCTGACATTGGCACGGACAACGTACAACCGTATTCTCACTTTATATAAGGACAGTGTAGTCACTTCTCAACGTAAAGATGAAGTGGAAGCCATGTACAAAGCCGCACAAGCGGCCGAACGGGCTGCTTACGAGCAATATCAAATGGCTGTAGACGGAGCGCAAAGTGAAGATAAAGCCTCGGCCCGCTCGATGGTCAATGCGGCCAACAGCACGGTTGATGAAGTTTCATCACTCCTGGTGGATGCCCGCCTGATCGCACCGGAAGATGGACAAATAGCAACCATCTTTCCTAAACGGGGCGAACTTGTCGCACCGGGCACTCCGATCATGAACCTGGTGGTGATGGATGATATACACGTGGTACTGAACGTAAGGGAAGACCTGATGCCGGACTTCCGTATGGGAGGTACATTCATTGGGGATGTGCCCGCCCTGGCCCAAAAAGGAATCGGGTTCAAGATATATTATATCAGTCCGCTGGGTAGTTTTGCTACCTGGAAGTCGACCAAGCAAACGGGCAGCTATGATTTACAGACATTCGAAATCCACGCTCGTCCCACTAAGAAAGTGGAGGGGCTGCGTCCGGGAATGTCGGTACTGGTAGAAATCAAATAGAGAAATGAATACGATTCACCACAGAAGACACAGAGATTCACAGAATTTTAATCTCTTGTTTACAGGATGTTTAAGAGAAAAGATATTCTCAGTGGGACTCTGTGCTACTCTGTGGTAAATCAAAACTCAAAGACAATCTAATTATGCAACACTCCCCTATAACCCGTGTCATACAACGTGAGTGGCAACGGATGACCTCTCGACGCCTCTACTTCGGTGTCTGCCTGGTACTTCCGTTGTTCACGCTCTTTTTCATGGCTACCATATTCGGCAACGGGCAGATGGAAAATATCCCCATCGGCATTGTCGACCGGGACAACACGGCCACTTCGAGAGATATTACCCGGCGGATGTCTGCCGTACCCACTTTCCGGGTAACCCGCCACTTCGTTGACGAAGCCGAGGCACGCAAAGCGGTACAGCAGAAAGAAATATATGGTTATCTCTCGATCCCTCCCCGCTTTGAACAAGATATGATATCGGGGCAGGACGCCACTCTGAACTATTATTATCACTATGCCCTGCTCTCGGTGGGAGGTGAGTTGATGGCCGCCTTCGAAAGCTCGCTCGCACCCGTAGCTCTCTCCCCCATCGTGATGAAAGCTGTGGCGCTGGGAGTGAACGAACAGCAGATAGAAACCTTTCTGCTCCCCGTGCAAGCCAACAATCATCCCATTTATAACCCGTCGCTGGATTACTCGGTCTACCTGAGCCAGCCTTTCTTTTTTGTACTCTTTCAGGTGTTGGTACTGCTTATCACGGTATATGCCGTAGGAAGCGAAATAAAGTTCGGTACAGCCGGTCAATGGTTGCAGGCGGCGGGCGGCGACATCACGGTTGCCGTTACGGGCAAGCTGTTGCCTTATACGCTTATCTTCAGCCTGATCGGTATATTGGGCAACTTTGTCATGTTTGGCATCCTGCATATACCTTTTCAAGGGAGTTGGCTGCTGCTCAACGTCATGACAGTGCTCTTTATCATTGCCACCCAGGCACTGGCATTGTTCATCTTCTCCCTGTTCCCTGCCGTGGCAATCATCATCAGTATCGTATCCATGGTCGGCTCGCTGGGAGCTACTTTATCCGGTGTCACCTTTCCGGTACTCAACATGTATCCGTTGGTGCGCGACGCCTCTTATCTGTTTCCGGTGCGCCATTACACCGAAATTACACAAACCATGCTCTACTATGGCGGCGGATTTATCCACCTATGGCCTTCGGCAGTGATACTCTGTATCTTCCCGTTATTGGCGTTGGCGATGCTTCCGCACCTCAGACGAGCCATAATCAGTCGTAAATATGAAAACATCCGGTAAACTTTCGCAGATTTCCTTTATCATCGCACGTGAGTTTCGTGCCATCAGCACCAGCTATGCCGTACTGTTGGTACTGATGGGAGGTATCTTTGTTTATGGGTTGCTCTATAACTATATGTATGCTCCCAATATCGTGACCGACGCTCCGGTGGCAGTGGTCGACAACTCGCACAGCAGCCTTAGCCGGCAATACATCCGTTGGCTCGACGCCACGCCGCAAGTAGCCGTATACGCACAAGCCATGGACTATCGGGAAGCCCGCGAATGGATGAAAGAGGGCAAGGTACAAGGCATTCTGTACATTCCGCATGATTTTGAGACCCGTGTCTTCCAGGGACGCGAGGCTGTATTCTCACTATACGCCACCACAGACGCCTTTCTCTATTTTGAAGCGCTGCAAGAAGCCACTTCACGTGTATACCTTGCCATCAACGATGCCCATCGCATGGACGGTGCCGTATTCCTCCCCCCGCAGGGACTGCTTGCCGTGGCCATGGCCAAGCCCGTAAACGTGGCCGGCACCGCACTCTATAACCACACCGAGGGGTATGGTTCTTATCTGATTCCGGCTGTCATGATGGTCATTATCTTCCAGACCTTATTGATGGTTATCGGTATGCTGACGGGTGACGAGTATCAGCACCGCTCCACAGAACCGTTGCTTCCGGGGGGCAGAACAGCGGATAAAAGCGGACTATGGGGAGGGGCAATGCGTCTCGTTGCCGGAAAGACTTTTGTGTACTGTGGACTTTATACGGTCTTCTCCATGTTCTTATTGGGATTATTACCCCACTTCTTCAGCATTCCCAATATCGGAAACGGACTGTACATTACCGCTATGATGGTACCTTATCTGATGGCGACCTCTTTCTTCGGGCTGGCAGCCTCGCGTTACTTCACCGATTCGGAAGCTCCGCTGCTGATGATCGCTTTCTTCTCGGTAGGCTTGATTTTCCTGTCCGGAGTCTCCTACCCGCTGGAACTGATGCCATGGTATTGGCGCATGGCACATTACATCCTCCCGGCCGCACCCGCCACGCTTGCTTTCGTCAAGCTAAACTCGATGGGAGCCGATATGGCAGACATACAGCCGGAATACATTACACTGTGGATACAGGTGATCGTCTATTTCGGGCTCAGCGTGTGGGTATACAAGAAAAAGCTGGAAGCGTGAACCAGAAGCGTGAACCCTTCCCCAACTCGGAGATTACGCCAATGTGTCCGCCCATCTTCTCGATAATGCTTTTGCACAGAGGAAGCCCCAACCCGGTACCTTGTACAAAACTGTCCACTTTCATAAAGCGGTCGAAAACAGCTTCCTGATTTTCAATGGAAATACCGATACCTGTATCTTCTACGAACATTTCAAGTTGCTGCCGGGCGTCGATCCGATAGCCGACAGTGATGGTGCCTCGATGCGTAAACTTAATCGCATTGCTCATAAAGTTGGTAACCACCTGATTCAGATATCCGCTGTCGGCACTGAACCAGGCATCGAGCGGTGAGTCCTCGTCAATCTGCAGTTCGACTCCTTCGGGCACCTTGTTCCTCATCTTCTGCACCATCATGGCACAGAACTGATAAAGGCAGACAGGTTTCGGCATATACTCAAACGATCCCGCATCGATCTTTGAAAGATCGATGATATCCGAAAACAATTGCAGAAGCAATGTATTGTTTTTCTGTATGGTCCGGCGGAACTCTTCCTGCTCTGCCGGATCGTCAACCGTCATCAGAAGATCGGAAAAGCCTACAATGGCATTCAGCGGCGTACGTATTTCATGACTGATGTTTGCCAGGAAAGCAGACTTCAGCCGATTGGACTCTTCCGCCTTGTCCCGTGCGGCCCGAAGCTCCGCTTCCGTCTCTTTCTGAACTGTTATATCATAGTTCACCTCTACCAGTTCCAACCGTGGATTGGGTGACTGATAGGCAGTCACCATAGAAGACTTGTGTATCCAGTTCCACCGATCCGAACCATCTGCCGGACGAATACGCAGATCACCGTCAAAGAAGCGTTCCGTACCCGCTTTCGCCTTTTCATAAAAATCGAGCACTGACTTACGGTCATCAGGATGCATGTGTGAAAAGATACCGATAATGTCCGCCAAAGGTGTATCATGGCTTTCTCCCAGATTACGATACCACTGGCGGACGGCGAATCCGGTGTGATCCAGCAGATTGATTTTGGCATACCCCACTTTGGAATAATCAGAGATAATAGAGAAGAAGTTCTCAAAGTCGTGCACCTTACTCAGCGCATTGTTGCGCTCCGTATTATCGATATTGACCAACAGGTAGTTTGACAGGTTGTCTTCCGCATCATAAAGCATCAGGCTCCGTATGTCGAGATCCATCACTCCTCTTCGCTCCGACTGAAAAAGCCTGCGTTCTTCATCGAAATCGTATTTCAGATGAAATGTACCGGGACGGCCTGCCCGAAGGCTTTCATGTATATCCCGGGTCATATTGGGACTTTCAAACAGGTTCAGTCCGATGATCCGGTTCTTATCGCCGACACCGAATATCTCGAGGTTGCGGTTATTGCAGTCCAGCAACATACCTTCCTTATTATATAGTTCGAGACCCACCGGAATATTGGTGAATATATCGTGAAACAATTTCTCGCTGTGCATCACCCGCTCTTTGATGATGCGCAGCTCCATGCAGATACTAATGATATTTGCCAGCGAAGAGAACCATTGATAATCTTCACTGTTCCACTTCCGGTATCCGTCTACGATGTCGATACCCATATATCCCCACACCCCTTCCTCACGCATCAGAGGTGCCAGCATCATCGAGTTTGTCCCGTTTTCGGCCAGTACTTCGCGATCACGCACGGCAAGCGGAGGCAGTTCGTCGGGTGAGTTCAAAATAACGGGACGATTAGCATGTATCTGCTGATAGAACCAGGGAGCATCTTCCGAACAGATATTCTGTAGTTTCTCTTTCAGGGTGATCACGTTACAGGCCGCCACTTCATAAAGGCAGCTTTGATTTCCGTTTTTCCAGTTGTAGCGCACGATGTAGACCCGGGCACCTTTAAAGAAGTACAGAATGTCAGCCAGCATTTCTTCAAACAATTCGTCACCGGTATCATTACTCAAAAGTTTCAGGAGCGAGTTGGCAATGGAGTTCTGGCAATAGAGCAAATTGTTGATGCGCTGATTCCATGCACATTGATAACCTTGTGTCTCCGGACTCTCTATCCGCTGGCCATATCCGGTGGCAATCAATTGCCCTTCTTCATTCTCCTCCTCCATGCTCAACGCACAATGTATCCAGAATACATTACCGCGACCGGAAGTCACAGGAAAGGTCTGTTCGAACACCCCCTTCCGAGGTATGGAGGTAAACTCATCCGTAATGCGCTTACGATAATCCTGTCGTACGGTAGACATCAACTCGTCAATGTCTAACCATTCACTACTGACTTCCAATGATTTAAGCAGGGTTTCCGAAATAAAACACTTTCCTGTAGTGAAGTTCACTTCCCACCATCCGATCTGTGCCGAAGCACAAATCCTGTTTAGTTTGGCTATGTCGCCCAAAGGATTTTTACTAATTATCATGTTTGCTTTGTTTTGGAAGGGAAACAGTTACTGCCCGAGTGTTTTCACTTCGTTTTTATATCATCCTCCCTGTCCCTCTGCCGGAAAGGATTTGGAACGGATGCTTGTTTTTATTTCTTCTTTGTCTTATATGCGAAAGCCTGCCAACGTTCCTCCGGCCAGTCCTGTTGTTGCATGTCGAAGCGTGCCATTACAAAAAACAGATCGGACAGACGATTGATAAAGCTCAGAATCTCTTCCGGAACAGCATCTTGCCGATTCAAGGTCCAGAGCCGCCGCTCTGCACGGCGGGCTACGGTACGGGCAAACTGTAACTGAGCAGAGACAGGTGTGCCACCGGGCAACAGGAAATAACCGTTCTCTTTCAGTCCGGCAGTCATTGTATCCATCTCTTGCTCACAGAAAGCCGCCAGTCCGGGCGACAGCACATTCGGATTCTTATCGCGAATGGCGGATGGAGTAGCCACATGACTCATAACTACCATTAACTCTCTTTGGAGGTGGTGCAGCAACTTCTGCCAGTCATGCTCCTGAGGGAGCAATGAACGGATAATGCCGATCACTGCATTCAATTCATCGATGGTCCCGTTCGCCTCGATCCGGATATCATCTTTCTCTACCCTTTCTCCGCCATGAATGCCGGTTGTTCCCCGGTCACCGGTCCGTGTATAGATTCGTTTCATCATTCAAACAATTTAAGTAAATCGATCTCTCCCCAGTATAGATGCGTATAGCTGGCTATCACGTTTTTATATCGGAACACAGGTGTACTGACAGGCATTCTCTTGGCATTGTATACCTGAGTGACAGATTCCAGTGACTCTTCCGGTTTCGGCTCGAATTGTGTATAGTGAAACTCGTGTCCGCGAAGATGTTGGCCGTTATAATCGAACTGCCGGTACCCCAGAGTCAAGCGCCTGTCAGCCTTACGATTCGAGATAAAGAACGGAAGTACCCCTGCCTGCAACCCGACCTCACTGTCCGAGTGCTCCGACCGGTCAAGGAGAATGCCTTTAGAGAGATAAATCATTCCTCCGCATTCGGCAAGTACTCGTCCGCCGGACTCCGCGTAGTTACGTATAGACTGCATCCTTTGCCAAGCCTGACGCAATTTCTCATAATGCTTTTCCGGATAGCCTCCGGGAAGATAAAGCAAGTCCGTACCTTCAGGCAACGGGCGATTATCCTCCGGATTAAAGAGAATAACGGTTCCCAGGCGGCAAAGCACATCCAGATGTTCCTGATAAATGAAAGAGAAAGATTCCGAATTGCATGCCACGGAGATCTTTAAATCTTCCTGTAGAGAAATATTTGAAACAGGAGGTATCGGAGCAGGAAGTTTCGTTTCCTCAAGCAAACGGTTATAGTCGATGTACTTTTCCATTAATCCGGTCAGCTCTTCCAGTGCGTCCGTTCCTTTCGAATGGCTGAAATCCAGCCCCAGATAACGTGATTCCTGTACCAAGCTCTCCTGTTTGGGTAAATACCCCAAACAGGCAATTCCCAACTCGGTACAGACTTCCTGCAACATTTCGTAATGGCGCGGAGACCCTACCCGATTGAATATAACACCCGCTATCCTGATCTCGGGACGAAAGTGAATGAAGCCCGAAAGCAAAGGAGCCACCGAATAAGCGGCCGATTTGGCATCGACCACCAATATGACAGGTAAATTCAGTAATCCGGCCACTTCTGCCGAGGAACCCCGGTCACGGTCGTAACCGTCATACATCCCCATCATACCCTCCGTGATGCAGGCATCGGCTCCTGTGGCATAACGGGCATAAAGCTCCTTTACATGTCCGGCCGAAGCCATAAAGGTATCCAAATTGATGGAAGGACGTCTGCAAACTGCCGTATGATATTTGGTGTCGATATAGTCGGGACCGCATTTGAAAGGTTGAACCTTCAGTCCCTTCTTAATCAACAGAGCCATCAATCCACGACTGACCGTTGTCTTTCCACTGCCCGAAGAAGGAGCCGCTATCAGAAATTGAGAAATCATCCTACATTCCATTATTGTCGGTTTTTATCCTACAAAGATACGGATATTTCTCTGTGAGGGTGCATCTTTACCGGTAAAAAGTGCTACGGCTGCTTGCCCGGCATCAACTCCAAAAACAGGGTGGTGGTAAGTAAGATTCCGATAGATACGCATACAAAGACAAGCAACCAATTAATGTACTTTGCTTTAGGCTTTGTATCGGCATGCAGGTTGTTGAGGAAATACTCCCGGAAAAATAGATATAAGGCAGGGATCGTTGCACTGGCCAAAAGGAAATCCTCCGGAATATTAAAGAAGTAAGTCTTCGATAAGCCGATCAGCGACCAATGGCACAGGAACAGCACCAAAAACATATTTACCTTACGGGAGAACAACAAAAGCAGACCGATCGTGAAAACTGTTACCGAGCAAGGCATTACCGGCGATGTAATGCCTGGAAAAGTAAGTCCTCTCGCAATGGATACCAAAGGATATACAAATGGTAAAATCAACAATACGTACGAAAGGATATCATATTTATATGTACGTTCGAAAGTAGTATATCCGGTGATGGCATCCCATACCCATATCGTGGCCATAACTACCCAGAACATAGCCAACGCCCCGTTATAACTGCGCTCGTCACAACAGATGGCATAATATGCGATAGCAATCCACAAATACAGAAAAATCATATATAGCTTCATGCCCATCTTTACCCACGGACGGGGATTCTTTATAAGCATCACTGTCAACAGCAGGCCGGCGACAATGATCAGCAACTGATAGATCCATGTAGCAGAATTATAATACGCAATAGTTTTCCAGAAAATCTCCATAAAATATAGATTCTTTATTTAATAGATAAATTGATTAATGCCGTGTCAGGGAAAAAGCTTTGTGAGGAAGCAGAAACATGGGGAAGGTAGCTCCTACTGCCAACATAAAGATAACGGTACAGGTAACCAGGCCATTAGAGAAAAACGTCTCCATGTATTTGCCCAGACGCTCCGGTTCGTTCATTGTTTGCAGACTCATAATCAACGAGAACACCATATTGTAGGCAAACTTACCCGGAATCATCGGGAGCAATGCCGGTATATAAAGCACAGTCATCGGACAATACACCTTCCGCCCGAGCCACAAACTGCCAAAGCCGATAACCAATGCCCCGAACAAAGAAGCCGTGGCAATGTCGACACCCAGGAAAGTCATCAGGCAATAACGACAGGCATGTCCGGCTGCCGCAAGTATCGCAATCATCTTGAAAGCCCGCAACGGAGGATCGGATATGGCTCCAAAACCAATACCCGCTATTGCGGCAAAAAATCCATCGGAAAGAATATCTAAAGCTATCATATCAAACTGTTTTTAACCATTAACAATGTAAACGACAGGCCTATCGCAATGCTGACAATCAGTAGCGCGGCTTCCGTCAATCGGGCAAATCCCGTAAGGATGTATCCCTCTACAATATCAATCACACCGTTGATCAACGGCACACCCGGAACCAGATAAAGCACGCTGGTGGCAAGAGCTATCTCCGAAGTGGTATCAAAAATCAGTGCCGTCGATGCACAAAGCGACGCAACAAAAGCGGAAACAATGAAAATAATATAATGATTGATTTTCTTCTTCTGCATCTGTTGCTTCAGGAAAAGTCCGGTGATGGTAGCCGAAAAGACAATGCCCATAGAAATAATATCGCCACCAAACAACTTACAGAATGAAGCATTGGCAAATCCGACCAGTAAAAGAACAAATAGCGGATCTATTTTCGGTGCCGATATGATTTTGTTGAACTTATCCGACAATTCGTGTAAAGACAGATGTTTGTCGTAAACCTCCCAGCTCAAGGCACTCAACTCTGAGTTGTGTTCAAAACTGATCGGATGGGGAGGGATATCAATCACTTCATTGCAAGCTTCACGCGTCTCGTTGTCGATGATAGTCAGAATGATGTTTTTGTGAAACACACTCAACTTCACATCCACTCCATAGGCTTCTCCGATACGCTTTGAATTACGGATCACACGGGAGGTATGCACACCTGCTCCCATCAAATGGGCCGAATATCCGGCAATGAACTTGGATATGGAAATCAAAGATTCATTTGTAGTCATAAAATTGCTCACTTTTTTAAATCGGGCGCAAAAGTACAAAAAAGAAAGGAAAGAGAAAGCACATAAGTCATTTCATTTCACCAGACTCTCCTTGTCACATTGCTTATCTTTATTATTATTTAGAACTCAACCTAACGAAAGAATTAATAATTGTGCCGTAAGCACACGCAGGAACATCGTCAGCGGATAGACTGTAGCATAACCTACTGCCGGCGCATCACACGATGTCAGATCATTGGAGTAGGCCAACGCCGGTGGATTCGTTGTGGAACCGGCCAACACCCCTATCAACGTATAATAGTTCAGCTTGAAAGCATAACGTCCGATAAAACCGGCCAGCAGCAGGGGAACGACTGTTATAATCATACCGTAAGCGATCCACACATAACCGCCTTCATGGATAATGGTTTCCACAAATCCGTCGCCAGCTCCGAGACCGACACAAGCAAGAAACAGCGAGATGCCGATTTCCCTTATCATCAGATTGGCACTCATAGTGGTATAAGTAATCAGCTTATACTGCGGGCCGAAACGGCTGATAAGAATCGAAACAATCAACGGGCCTCCTGCCAACCCGAGTTTAACCGGTTGGGGAATTCCGGGAAACATAAACGGGATGCTACCCAGGATACATCCCAAGGCAATACCCAGAAAAATAGGAATCAGATTCGGATGATTCAGGCGTTTCATCGAATTACCCAATACCTTTTCTGCATGACTCACCGCCAACTCACTGCCGACAATCGTCACACGGTCTCCCATTTGTAATTGCAACTGGGGACTTGCCACCAGATCCACTCCCGAACGGTTGACGCGGGTGACACTGGCACCAAAATTATTACGAATCTTCAATTGCGCCAATGTCTTACCGTTCAGTTCGGGCTTAGTTATCAGAATTCGGCGTGAAATCAGTTCTTTGTTCAGCTGTTCCCATTCCACTTCGATCGGTTTGCCGAAAAACGCAGTGATCGCCTCTATATCTATCGGAGTCGCAATAACCAATATTTCATCACCCAGATGAAGCTCAGTATCGGAATTTACCAATTCCGACTCTTTCTTTCCGTTCAAATGCCGGATACGCGATACCACAAAATTACGGTTTACCAATGGACGTATATCCTTAATACGTTTACCGTGAAGAGCTTCATTACGAACCTCCAATGAAACAGGACGGACTGTCAACTCTTGTAAATGTCCCAGTCCCTGTTCGGCTTCGGCTTCCTCCTGCTTGGTATTAATACGGAAAAGGTATTTAAGGCCTAACAGCGACATGATGCATCCCACTACGCCCAACGGATAGGCTACAGCATATCCCAAAGCAATCTCCGGTGCATCTATCCCGGTCAGGTCACTGTTGGCCTGTTGCGCAGCACCCAATCCGGGTGTGTTGGTCACCGCTCCCGATAAAATACCTACCATGGTGGTAATCGGTATTCCGGTTATAAAATGCAATGCAAGGGTAATGATGACTCCTGCAAAGACAACGATCATAGCCAACATATTGAGGGTGAATCCTCCTTTCTTAAAAGCGGAGAAGAATCCGGGCCCCACCTGCAATCCGATGGAATATACAAATAAGATAAGTCCGAACTCCTTCAGAAAGTGCAATAAATGCTCGTTCAGATTCAGATTAAAATGTCCGAAGACAATGCCGACAAACAAAATCCAGGTAACTCCCAGAGAGATGCCTGCTACTTTTATTTTACCCAGCATAATGCCAAACGCAATGACCAGCGACAGGATAAGCACGGAATGTGCCACTCCTCCACCCCAAAGGTTGGGGTATCCCTCAAACAGGTTTCTTAAAAGTTCCATAGTATAAAAAGTTATGTTGATTGAATACTTGTTTACATATCCCCGGAGAGTCGATCAGTTACTTCACCCACACCATCCGTACAAGAAAGATTTGCCTTACAGGCCAATTCCCCTTCTTGTATTTTCTTTAGGCAATCGTGACACAAACAGTCCGGGAAATGCTCCTTGATATAAGCACGTTGCAGCGAGTCGAGCTTTACCGTAGCACAATGACATAATAATATATTGTCGTGCCGGCATTGAAACACAGCACCACAACACGGACATACCTTTTTCACAGGCACACCACCTTTCCTTTTTTCCTGATTAAATACTTTTTCGTACTGCTTTCCTAATCCCACGAGTAAAAACAGCCTTTGATGAACGGCAGGTCTTCTGACTGACTTCTAATCTTGAAGCCTTCCCGACGGAGGTGTTCCCCCCACGTCAGTGGCGAAAGGATTGTTTCAAGATATCGATGAAGCTTCACAGCAGCGGGACTGTCCGGGATTTACACCCGATTCCCTTTTAATCCGAATGACGAAAGTCTTCATTCGAAACCAATTCGGGACAAAGATAAGGATAAAAACCAATAGATGAAGAATTGTTAATGAAAAATATAAGATTCATCTTCCTTTATACACTCCGACAGCGAGAATCCGGCTCCCTTTCCATCAGTGCCTCAATAAAGGCTGAATCGGCATCTTCCTCTTTTAGAGCCTCTTTTTCATCAAAATAGAGATTCTAAAAGGAGGATGCAGAATGTCAAATTTCCAAAAACAAAGCGTCTATCAGGACTTTTTTATATGTACCTATTAATCGGTATATTTTTTAATTTATTTCTATATAATCTAATAAATGTATATATTTGCAGCCGCTTAGGTGATGCATACCGGACTTTCTGTTCGTTGCATAAAAGGGAATCGGGTGTAAATCCCGAACAGTGCCCGCTACTGTGATCCCCCTGCTCTTCTACTGTTGCCATCATAATCGGAAGAAGATAAGAAAAGCATTTCTACATATACCACTGTCATAGCCTGTAAAGCATGACGGGAAGGTAGCTTTTCAAAAAGGGATAGTCAGGAAACCTGCCGAAGCAGACATAGATAACAGTGCCCTCCCGGGGTCAGGAAGGCCGTTTACTAACACATTATTCAAAAACATCAATGAACAAAAGATGCTTACTGACCATCCTCATGGGAGGATGCGCGGCAATGGGTGCATTTGCACAACAACACGCGACAGGCAAGAAGACAGAGATGAGTGTTGACCTGAATCCTGTAGTTGTAACAGGTACCGGTACACACCAAAGGCTCAAAAACACACCGGCACCGGTGGAAGTAGTAACCGCCAATGAAATAAAGAAAGCCGGTATCACAGACTTTCAGCAGGCAATGACCATGCTGGTTCCTTCTCTTTCGTTCTCTACCAACTCAATGGGATCTTACCTGATGATGAACGGACTCTCCAATAAATATGTGCTGATTCTGATCAACGGACGTAAACTGACCGGAGATACATCTAATAATATCGACCTCTCACGCATTGATATGAGCCGTGTGAAACGCATCGAAGTGCTGGATGGTGCCGGTTCGTCACTCTATGGCTCTGACGCCATTGCCGGTGTGATCAATATCATCACCAACGAACCGAAAGAACTGATGCAGGTGACTTCTACCACCCGATATGAAGATCATCGCCAACTGACACAAATGGTAAATGCGGATATTGCAACAGAAAAGTTCGGCTCATATACCTCCTATAAACACGAACAAAGTGCAGGATGGCAGAACAGCGATCTGGCATATGTTACTGATAAAAAAGGTAATGTATCGACAGTACCGACCGTATCAGCTACATCCAATGGTTTCCATTCTAATCTGGTAAACCAGAAATTCACGTTCGAACCGACTGAAAAGCTCTCGTTCTATGCTAACGGAGGATACTATTGGAAGTTGACGGACCGCCCTGTATACACAGCGGATATCGATGGAGGTTCCAAGTATGATCTACATTACGAATCGTATAACTTCGGTTTAGGAGGACGTTACAAAATCAACAAGCGTTCTTCCATCCAACTCGATTTGATGAATGATAACTATATGCAGAACTACAAATATACTGTAGCTGACGATAAAAATAAGATTGCTATTGGAGATTACGCCAAAACCAAAGAGCAGCACTTTTATGATGCAGAGCTAAAGGGAATCTTCAACTTTGCCAAAAACAACATGACGGTACTGGGAGTGGATTACCGCTCTGAAAGCCTGGATCGTCCCAGTGCAAGGGTGGACAAGTCAGTGTATACGGCATCTGCTTATGCGCAACACGAAATCAAGTTATGGAACTGTTTGACCGGTATTGCCGGCGTACGCTATGATTATCACGAGCTGGCAGGCGGACGCTTCACTCCGAAGGTGGCTGTGATGTATTCAGTAGGTGCTTTCAATATTCGTGGTACTTACTCCACCGGTTACCGCGCCCCCGGTCTGGACGAACTTTATTATTATATGAATAAAGGTAAAACGATCACTCAAGGTAATAAAGATTTAAAAGCAGAACACAGTAATTATTATTCTGTAAATCTGGAATACAATACAAACCGCCTGAATGTCTCTGTTACCGGTTATTTGAATTATATCGATGATATGATTAACTCTACTACATATAGACTTGTAGATCTTCCTAACGGTGAAGAGTTACGTGCTCAGGCCCAGAAAGAATTCAATCTGACAGACTCTGAAACAAAGGCATTAGCCAATTACAAACTTTATGGCAACCTCGACAAAGGTGTTGTCAGAGGTTTTGAAGTAAACGCAGCCACCAACCTCGGCGCAGGCTTCAGCCTGAACGGAAACTATGCTTACGCTTATGCACGTGGCAAGAGTGTGGACGGTGTATGGGGTAACATTGAACGCTCGGTACGCCACACCGGAACCGTAGCAGGGAACTACACACATGCATGGAACGACTATATGCTGAACGTAAATATCAACGGTCGTTTCCAAAGCAAACGTTTCCACCCGGGACATAGCTACGGTGACGCTCCGGGCTATGGCGTATGGAACTTGAATGTGAAACACTCACTGACAGGTTTCCAACACTTGGGACTGGACTTCGGTATGGGCCTCGACAATATTTTCAACAAACGTGATACTCGTCCTAACGGTGTGAACTACGCACTCCTCTCTCCGGGACGTATGGCATATGTAAGTTTAACCCTTCGTTTTAAGAAATAAACAATGAAAACATATATTCTCTCTTTATTCTTGTTAGTTTCCCTCTTCTGCTCTGCGCACGAAGGGGGGAACTTCGTGGCCTCCGATATGCTGGCCGGCATGCAGCCGGGTGATAAAGCCGCCTTGCTTATGGTACACTTCGGCACTACCTATGATGACACCCGCACCAAGACGATCGATGCCATCAATGCGAAAGCCAAAGAAGCATTTCCACAAATGGAAATGCGTGAAGCTTATACCTCACGTATCGTAATGCGCCGCCTCAAAGCTCGTGGCATTGAAAAACCTAATCCGCTGGAAGCACTGCTGAAACTTCTCGGAGATGGCTATACACACGTCATTGTGCAAAGCACCAATATCATAGAAGGCGTTGAAATGGAATCATTGAGGCGTGATGTTGCTTCAGTAGCCCGTTTTTTTAAAGAGATCCGGGTAGGTAACCCGCTGCTCTATTCGGTAGAAGATGCTGAGGCAGTAGTAGATATCCTCGGTGCAGGCAAACCGGAAAAAGGAAGTGTAGTACTTGTGGGTCATGGAACCTACACCCCCAGTACCGCCACTTATGCAATGATCGACTACATGCTGAAAGCCAAAGGATTGAAAAATTTTCATGTAGGCACTATCGAGGGTTATCCTACTTTCGACACCATGCTTCAGCAACTCAAAGATAACAAAACGAAACAGGTTACGCTGGTTCCGTTCATGTTTGTGGCAGGTGATCACGCCAATAACGATATAGCCGTCGACTGGAAAGAAGCCCTTGAAAAAGAAGGTTTGAAAGTAGATGTACGTATGCAGGGGTTGGGCGAAATACCCTCCATCCAACAACTGTTTATCGATCATGCCCAATTTATGCTAAAGCATGAAATGGTGGATATAATGAAGAAAAAAGACAAATACTCAAAAGACAAAGACGAATGAAAAGAATCATATTAGCTGCATTGGGGAGTGCTCTATTACTTCCCGCACAAGCACAACAGAAAAATAAAGAATATACTAACTTCAACGATTCTGTATTTTCAATCAACGAAGTAGTAGTGGCAACCAACTACAGACGCAAGACCGATGCTTTGAAACTGGATGTTCCGGCAAAGTTCATTCCTATTTCAACCAACTCCATTACTTCCGGAATGCTTGAGAAACGAAACATCCGGGATATACAGGAAGCCTCCCGTTTCCTTCCCGGTGTGCGCTTTCGTACCTCTTACGGAGCGTTTACCCAATTCTCAATCCGTGGATTCGATAATTCTGTAATCATGGTAGACGGGGTACGTGACGAACGCTCGTCTATTGACAACTCTTATCCGTTCATGGACTTATCGGCTGTGGAAAGCATCGAACTGTTAAAAGGTCCGGCTTCAGTACTCTACGGACAATCCGCTGTGGGTGGTGTCCTTAATATTGTCCGCAAGGCTCCTGTAAGCAAGCAAAGTGTCTATGCCCGCCTGGCTTATGGCAGTTACTATAACAAGCAGGCCACAATGGCTTTGGGCGGTAAACTGATAGGACCATTGAACTACCGTGCCAGCGTCAATTGGCAGGATCAGGAAGGATGGAGAAGCAATGCTACCAAACGTCTCTCCGGCTATCTGGCCTTAGGAGGGCATTTGACAGAAAATGACGAATTGGATATCCGTATCGGAGCTAACCGCGATTTCTATCCGACAGAAATCGGTTTACCTCCCACAATGTCTTATGACATCCTCTCAGCCACAGACGGCAGCAAATATCTGAGTAAGGGAGATGCCCTGCCCGGACTGAACAAGAAAGCCCGCTACAACAGTGAATCGGACTTTATGTACAACCGTGGATTCAATGCTTCTGCCATGTATAAGCACACATTCAGCGAAGCTTTCAAATTGATGGAGAAATTGTCTTATACCTATGACGACATTGACTACTTCGGTACCGAATCACTGGACTACCTCACAAGCGACCGTCCCATCTATGATCATTATTACATGACCAAAGACAAGCAGGGCAATGATACCAAAAAGTATATCTGCCTGGACTCCATCTACTACAGTTACCCGCTACGCTTTTCACATATCGCTAAAACTGTGAACAATCAATTGGAGGCAAGCGGAAAGTTCTATACGGGAGACGTTGCACACAACTATTTGGGCGGTTATTCTTTTGTATCCTTGATGCGTGACTCTTATATGGCCTATGGCAATGGAAGCACCGGAGCCACCGGTCCCGGAACCACAGGACATGGCTCGGTATACACCCCTCACAGCATTGGTTGGATGGAAGCTCCTTTCAGATTTGTTACTGCACAGAAAACATTTACCCACGGATTTTATCTGCAAGACTTGGTGGAATTCAGTGATAAACTGAAAATGATGCTGGCCGGACGTTACGATCTTTTTATGTATAAGACTGCTAACCTGAACACCAGTGACGGAGGACGCCATTATGATAAACCGGATGACGATGCTTATAATAAAATAACCAATGGTGCTTTCACCTTCCGTGCCGGATTGGTATATCTGCCTATTGAAAAACTATCTGTTTACGGTTCATACGGTACTTACTTCAAGCCTATCCGCGCATTTTATGACGCTAACACCATTTATATCGACAAGGATGGAAAAGAGTTCACTCCCGTAAATGGTAAAGAGGTATTCAAGCCGGAGAAAGGTTTCCAGGTAGAAGTGGGTGCACGATACGAGATCACACGTACATTGCAGACTAATGTAAGTTTGTTCTATATCAATAAGGATAATATTCGCCAGACTCTTGCCAACAAAGGCGATATTTCCAACGGCGTAGAACTGGACAAGAAAGTTGTGGGACAAGTAGGCAGAATGGATTCCAAAGGATTCGATATTGACATTACCTGGAGTCCCATCTACAACTTGTCGATGAGCGCCGGATACGGATATACCGATGCAAAGGTACGCGATTTAGCCGACAACCCTTATATGCCGACCACTTCAAGCAAAGGCAAACAATATGCCTACATTCCTAAAAACACATTCTATGCTTTTGGCGCTTACACCGTATCCAAAGGCGTGTTAAAGGGACTGGGAGTAAACTTTTCTACCAGTTTTCAGGACAAAGTATACCGCAACTCGGATAATACGAGCTCGTTCGATGCTTACTGGCTGACCGACCTCGGTTTCTCTTATACATTAAAGAGCAATGTGCGCCTGGGAGTCAACATCAATAATCTGTTCAATAAAGAATACTGTAATCAGGCACTTGGTAATCAGTTAATACCAAGCATGCCTCGTAACTTCATGCTTTCCGCATCTTATACTTTATAATGATGATCACGAAATTCATGTATACCATTCACAGGGTACTGGGCACACTGCTCAGTATCCTGTTTTTAGTTTGGTTCCTATCGGCTTTTGTCATGATGTACCACGGATTTCCACGTGCATCACAAGCTGAAAAATTAGAAAAGCTGGAGCCTCTGTCTCCTTCTCTGCCTTCTGTCAGTGAAATTACTTCTCGCCTGCCCGAAGGAGAAAAAGTTAAGGGAATCCGTTTAGACCGATACCTCGGACAAACCATATTCCATATCCGTACGGACAAAGGTGAACACAATCTTCCGGCCGACTCCGTTCAGGCACTTCCGGTTATAGACGGAAGCCGCATCCACCGGGTAGCCTCTCTATGGTGTAACGCACCGATAGACAGAATCGATACTTTGAACCGACTGGATCAATGGATACCCTTCGGCAGTCTGAAAAGAGAGTTTCCCATCTATAAATTTCACTTTGCCGACACAGAAAAGCACCAGCTATACATTGGTTCGCAAAGCGGAGAAGTCTTGCAGTTCACTACCCGTAACGAACGTTTCTGGGCATGGTTGGGAGCCATTCCTCATTGGGTTTATTTTACTTGGCTCCGCCAAGATGCCGCTTTATGGAGCATTACGGTAATCTGGTTATCCGGTATCGGATGCCTGATGACTATTGCCGGATTGTGGGTAGGTATTGATGTATGGCGTCGATCACGAAAGCAAAAAGGAAAATTCTCACCCTATCGTAAAAAGTGGTATCACTGGCATTATGTAACGGGAATTGTTTTTGGACTTTTTGTTCTGACATTCTGTTTCAGCGGTATGATGTCACTGGCGGAAGTGCCGGCATGGATCAGCAAACCGGTATTGGACAGGAACCCCACACGGGAAATAAAGAAGGGAGCACCCAAACCAGATCAGTATCTATTGGATTATCGGCAAATACTAACCGAATATCCGGACGTACGCCAGGTGGAATGGAGTAATTTCCGTTCAAAACCCTACTACATAGTAAAACGGAGTGAAGGAGATCTGTACATCGATGCCTCCGACTCTCTGCCCCATCCGTTGAATTTGGACAAAAAACAGGTTACTGACGCAGTAAGGACAATCCATGGGGACAGCATCCATCTGAAGGTCGAATTGATTGATAAATTCGAAACTTACTACCGCGACATGAGTAGGATGTATCGCGACCGCAGTTTATTACCGGTATGGAAAATCACAGTAGACGATCCCGACCACAGTTGTTATTACATTCATCCGGAAACAGCCACAGTCCGATACGTCAATAGCACTGCCCGTTGGAAATACTGGATGTATACCGCTTTGCACAGACTACGCATACAAGGACTGAACTCCTCTCCTACACTTCGTAAAAGTGTACTGTGGGTATTGCTGCTTGGCGGCACGGTTTGTTCATTAAGCGGAGTTGTACTCGGAGTGAGATATATCGAACGAAAATGCAGAAAGAAAACAAGAAGATAACATGAAAGTATTGACCTTATTTCGTCATAAAAGAACACTGTACATAGCCGGAAGCGTATTGCTTCTGGCTATTGCCTTTACTACCGGCTACCGCTATTGGATGGCCCCGACACGGATCCTGATTGTCAATCCGCTACCGGCACAAGCTGCCGACATAGTATTGAACAACGATAGCCGGAATATAGAAGTTACTTGCATACAAACCGAAAAATTGGAGTCCTTTAAGGGCTATGATGCCGTAGTTCTCTATGGACGCAGCCTCAACCTGAACGATCGACAAATGAAGGAGGCGGAACGTGCCGCATCGGCCGGTATTCCACTTTTCACGATTTCACTGCGTAACTTCAATACAATTATCAACAGGAATATCACCCCTGAGCAGGAAGCCATGCTTATGCAATATTTCGGGGATGCCTGCCGACAGAATTACCGGAACGGATTACGTTATCTCCGACACATTGCCACACCGACACGCTGGAACATTGAAACTTTTGATGCCCCTCTTCGCCTACCCAACAATCTATTTTATCATCAAGAATATGGAAAATACTTCGAGACTCAGAAAGCCCTTGAACAATACCTGCGTCAAAAAGGTATTTTCCATGAAAACGGACCTAAAATCGCTTTCATCTCCGGAGTCAGTTTTCCAATGGAAGGTAACAGAGCACATGTAGACACATTAATATCCAAAATGACACAAGCCGGATTTAATGTTTATCCCATAGCAGGAAAGGAAAAGCGGGAAGAGATGCTACGTTCTCTACATCCGGATGCATTGGTTTACCTTCCCATGGGAAGACTTGGAGATGATTCGCTGATTAACTGGCTGCATACCGAAAATATCCCCATTTTCAATCCTTTCCCCCTTATTCAGTCACGGGAAGAGTGGCTTGATCCGATGAAACCCGTCAGTGGCGGAACCCTTACAGCTCGTGTCCTCGTCCCCGAAATAGACGGAGGAATGACACCTTTGTTAATTGCTACACAGAATTTACACAAAAGCGGATATTATCTGCACGAACCGGAAATGGAAAGAGTGGATAACTTCATCAGCCATGTACACAAATATCTGGATTTACGTACTAAACCCTACTCGGATAAACGTATCGCCATCTGTTACTTCAAGACACCGGGCAAAGATGCATTATTGGCCAGTGGAATGGAAGTGATTCCGTCACTTTACAACTTTCTGAAAAGGCTACGCACCGAAGGTTATGATGTCAGCGGGCTTCCTGCTACTGTCGAGGAGTTCGGCAAACAAATCTACCGGGATGGAGCTGTAATGGGTTCATACGCTACCGGAGCTCAAGAAAAGTTTCTACAGACAGCCCATCCGGTTTGGCTGACTAAAACACAGTATGAAAAGTGGGTACATGAAGTAATCGAACCGGATAAATACAAAGAAGTTACTGAACGTTACGGAGATGCTCCGGGCCATTTACTGACCGGAACAAACCCTCAAGGAGAAGCACAATTAGCCATTGCCTGCCTCCGCTTCGGCAACATCCTGCTTTTCCCTCAGCCCCGTCCTGCATTGGGGGACGATGATTTCAAACTCGTTCATGGCATGCCGGTCGCACCGCCGCACAGTTATCTGGCACCTTACCTATATGTACAAAAAGGGTTTCAGGCAGACGCGTTAATTCATTTCGGCACGCATGGCAACCTTGAATATACTCCGGGGAAAAATGTAGCCCTTTCTCATAATGATTGGGCAGATGCTTTGGTAGGCGACTTACCTCACTTCTATTATTATACTACCGGTAACGTAGGTGAAGGTATCATTGCCAAACGTCGCACTCATGCTGTGCTTGTCACCCACTTGACTCCTCCCTATGTGGAAAGCGGAATGCGTCAACGATACACTTCTTTACTGGAAGACATTCACAAAATACTTTCCGAAGACATAGAGAAAAACCGGACTTTGGGAATCCGCATAAAAAAAGAGGTCATAAAGTTGGGGCTACATCGTGACCTCAAATTAGATTCTGTATCCAGTCGTCCTTATACCACCGAAGAACTGGAACGTATTGATCTATTTGCCGAAGAGATAGCCAATGAAAAAACGATTGGAGCTTATTATACCCTCGGTGAAACCTATTCTGCGAGAGACCTGCTTACCACCACACTTGCAGTCAGTGCCGATCCTTTAGCCTATCAAATGGCGAAACGTGATCGCGATAAAGGTAAAATTACGACCGAACAGTTACAAGATTTTGGCTACATCACCCATCACTATTTACCCATAGCCAAACAACGGTTAATCCCCTTGTTACAAAATCCGCCTAAGGATACCACAGGGATCGCCCCCGAATTGCAAGAGGCACTCCGTTATCATGCGCTTTTAGTTTCATCCACCGGTAACGAATTGAACGCCATGCTACGCGGATTAAAAGGTGGCACAGTATTTCCGGCTCCCGGTGGAGATCCGGTACTCAATCCGAATGTCCTGCCGACGGGACGGAACATGTATAGTATCAATGTAGAAACAACTCCGGGCATATTGTCATGGGAAGAAGGCAAACGATTGGCAGAAGCCACACTGAAAGCCTATCGTGAGAATCACAACGGAGAGTATCCACGAAAAGTAAGCTACTCTTTTTGGGCCGGTGAATTTATCACGACCGAAGGGGCTACGCTGGCACAAGTATTCTGGATGTTAGGCGTAGAACCTGTACGCGACAAAATGGGACGTGTGGTCGATCTACGCTTAGTGCCTTCCTCAGAGTTAGGCCGGCCCAGAGTCAACGTCGTCGTACAAGTGTCGGGGCAACTACGTGACATAGCGGGTTCCCGACTGACTATGCTAACCGATGCCGTTCGCCTTGCTTCGGCCGCAGACGACAAAGCATACCCTAATTATGTCTCTTCCGGTACACGCTTGCAGGAAAAACTGCTGGTAGAAAAAGGAGTATCACCCAAAAGAGCACGTGAGATGTCAGTCATGCGTGTATTTGGTCCTGTCAACAGTGGATATAGTACCGGTATGATGGCATATACAGAAAAGAGTGACCGATGGGATCATGAATCGGAGTTAGTAGACGGATATCTGAACAATATGGGAGCCGCCTATGGTGATGAAGAGAACTGGGGAGGTATGCAAAAAGACCTTTTTGCTTCCGCCCTTTCCGAAACTGATGTAGTGATACAACCCCGGCAAAGTAATACCTGGGGACCACTTTCACTTGACCATGTATACGAATTTATGGGAGGTCTGTCGTTGACAGTGAAGACACTGACCGGTAAAGAACCGGATGCCTTAATGGCTGACTATCGCAATCGAAACAACAAACGGATGCAGAATATCAACGAAGCAATCGCTGTAGAGGCGAGAGCTACCGTGCTCAACCCAACTTTCGTGAAAGAACGGATGAAAGGAGGTGCCACCACCGCGCAAATGTTCGGTGAAATATTCCGTAATATCTTCGGATGGCATGCCACCCGTCCATCGGCAATGGATAAAGAGATCTTCAACGATCTCTATAAAATGTACATTGTAGATGAAAACCATTTGGGTATCCGGGACTATTTCCAAAGAATTAATCCGGCTTCTTATCAGGCAATGACCTCAGTCATGCTTGAAAGTGCCCGGAAAGGATACTGGAAAGCGAGCGACGAACAATTGAAAGTAACAGCCCGACTACATGCGCAAATCACCCGCGAAGCCGGTGCCGCCTGTACAGAATTTGTATGCGATAACCGAAAGCTTCAGCAATTTGTAGAAGGTCACTTGGACAACAATGATTCTGAAAGTTATCGTCTGGTTATGCAAGAAGTCCATCAGGCAGGAAACGAAAAAGGAAAAGATATCGTATTGAAAGAGGAGAAACTCACGAAAACGGAAAACCGGAAAAAGAATGTGGTAAATGGCATCCTTACGGGCGTTATTGTTCTTTTAGTATTCGGTGGAGTAATATACCTGCTGAAACGTAAAAAATAAGTTTATGGAACATATCATTCATTTACTAATCGGTTTCATCGTTTTAAGTTTCCTTCTCAAAACCGGTTTCTATCCGCGATGGGGAATCTGGTTGTCAGCACTTGTCTATACGGTTTTCCTTATTTGTATAGGTCCATGGGCTACGGAACAATCGCCAACAGAGATAAACTCTCTGCTGGCCTCTGCCCCACACATACTGACCCTTTCAGTATATGTCACGCTCGAAGCCTCAATAATGATCGCTTTTTGCTTCAACTGTTTTGCAGACACCTCAAAACAGCGGACACTTTTCCAACGGACAGTTACATACATATTGAATTTTTATCCCGGACTGCTAATGGCGGGCATACTAACCTATCTGCTTATACAGTTGTTCTTCGCTTTTCCGGGAGTCAGCTTCGGACTGATCACCGGCATCTCTTCAGTTGCTGTTTTTATACTGATATCTGGACTGAGCCTACTCTTGAAAAACATAGTAGGAGAACGGAAATTACGACTTGAAATACTCTTTATCACCAATCTGTTTATCGTACTGCTTAGTGTCGTTAGCACAGGAAACAACTAAAGAAATAACAATTATAAATATGGAAACAATATCAAATGCGCTTTTCTGGATATCCAACGGGCTACTTGTCCCGGTGGTAGTTCTGTTGTTACTATTCTTTGCGCGTGCTGTACTGCTTGCAGGCGGCTTCTTCGGAGAATTTTATCGTAGGGTACATACTCAAAAATCTCTTGCCGAGCAGTTGGAAGAACTGACTCCCGACAATATCGAAGAAAAAGCAAATTCCCTTACCGGAGACAGAAGTACCCCCCTACAACGCTGTGTATACAAGCTTTATACGCATCGGGACAATGCAGCTTATTGTGAGCGATTGCTTGCTAACTTTGAAGTAGATGCCGAACAAGAATTGGGACGTTCACGTACATTTGTCAAGCTGGGTCCCATGCTCGGACTAATGGGTACATTAATCCCAATGGGTCCCGCACTTGTAGGTCTGGCCACAGGAGACATTGCTTCAATGGCCTACAATATGCAAGTAGCATTTGCCACCACTGTAGTAGGTATGGTTATAGCTGCTATCGGAGTGATCACCCTGCAAATCCGGCAACGTTGGTATGCCCGTGAAATAAACGACCTTGAATTTATCAGTAAAACCCTAATCCATGGCACGAAACAAACTTCTACACAACCAGAATGATACTGACCCGATGGGAACAGTAGCCAACTTATTCGATGTAGCCATGGTTTTTGCTGTGGCATTGATGGTAGCACTCGTCAGCCGATTCAATATGACCGAAATTTTCTCCAAAGAAGATTATACGATGGTAAAGAATCCCGGACAAGAGAACATGGAGATTATCACAAAAGAAGGTAAAGAGATTAAACGATATACTCCATCCGAACAGAAAGAATCATCCGGTAAACGAGGAAAGAAAGTAGGTGTAGCCTATGAACTCGAGAATGGAGAGATCATTTATGTCCCTGAATAAAGGGCAGAAAAAGGATTAATCCGTATCTTTGCCGTTCAAGCCGGTATAGGTATAGTTCAAGCCGGAAATGAATCCAAGAATTTCACTATAGATTATCATTATGAAACAATCCAAAATTATCGTAGCCGGCATTGGGCCGGGAAGCGAACAAGATATCACTCCTGCCGTGCTCGCCGCTGTACGCGAAGCAGATGTAGTGGTGGGATATAAATATTATTTCCGTTTTATACGTGATTTTGTCCGTCCGGACGCCGAGTGTATCGACACCGGAATGAAACGCGAACGTGCCCGCGCCGAACAGGCTTTCGAATATGCCGAACAAGGAAAGACCGTTTGTGTCATTAGCTCCGGAGATGCCGGTATCTATGGCATGACACCCTTGATTTACGAAATGAAACGCGAACGTCAGAGTAACGTAGAGATCATTGCCTTACCGGGAATCAGCGCTTTCCAGAAAGCGGCCTCACTACTTGGTGCACCGATCGGGCATGACTTCTGTGTCATCTCTCTATCAGACCTGATGACACCATGGGAACGTATCGAGCGGCGTATCCTCGCTGCAGCCCAGGCCGACTTTGTGACGGCTGTATACAATCCCAAGAGTGATGGGCGCTATTGGCAAATTTATCGTCTGCGCGAAATCTTTCTGCGCGAAGGACGCTCACCGGAAACCCCTGTAGGCTATGTTCGGCAGGCTGGTCGTGAAGAACAGGAAATACACATCACCACTCTCGCCGCATTCGATCCGGAAACTGTGGATATGTTTACGGTCGTTCTGATTGGTAACTCGCAAACATATACATTTAACCAAAACATAATTACTCCACGGGGATACTATCGCGAAACACGCAGTGAAGCAACCGGTATCGGACAAGACATCATGATACGCAGTTTCCGCACCATCGAGACGGAACTGAAGAACCGTGATATTCCACTCGACCGGAAATGGGCCTTATTGCATGCTATCCATACGACAGCCGACTTCGAGATGGAACGTCTGCTTTACACTGATCCCAATGCTGTGGCCTCTCTCTATGACGCCATCCGCACAGGAAATCTGCGGACTATTGTAACAGATGTAACGATGGCAGCTTCCGGCATCCGTAAAGGTGCATTGCAGCGTCTGGGTGTAGAAGTGAAATGTTACTTGAACGATGAAAGAGTAGCCGAAATGGCAACTTCAAAGGGGATCACCCGTACACAAGCGGGCATCCGCCTGGCTGTGGAAGAACATCCTGATGCACTCTTTGTCTTTGGTAATGCCCCCACAGCACTGATGGAACTTTGTGATCTGATCCGGAAAGAAAAAGCGCAACCGGCAGGTATCGTAGCCGCTCCCGTAGGGTTTGTCCATGTAGAAGAGTCAAAACACATGACAAAGCCCTTCACCCGCATCCCCAAACTGATTGTGGAAGGACGCAAGGGCGGAAGTAATCTGGCTGCCACCCTGGTAAATGCCATTCTTTGCTATCCCGATGCAGAACAACTCAGACCCGGAAGAGACGTATAGCAGACGACCGGTATACAGACGTTTTATTTATTAGAATCGTTCATTATATAAAAAGAATGAAGACCTCAGAAACAACCCGACCTACTCTTTCTTCTCTCCCTGTCGGGAAGAGAGCGGAAGAGGGTACACCCCATAACCTTTTCACCGTTATAGGTCTCGACGACAGTCCTTCGCCTTACCTCTCACCTTCCGTCAAGGCATTGATAGACCAAGGATGTGTCTTTTCAGGAGGAGCGCGCCATCACGACATTGTTGCCCCACTGCTCCCTGCCGGAGCAAAGTGGATCGACATCACCGTTCCTCTCGACCAGGTATTCGCCCGTTATGCAGGACATCCCCATATCATTGTCTTTGCTTCGGGTGACCCTATCTTTTTCGGCTTTGCCAACACGATCCGCCGACGTCTGCCCGATGCGGAGATTCGGCTCTATCCCTCTTTTAACTCTTTGCAAACGCTGGCACACCGATTAGTGATGCCCTACGATGATATGCGCACCATCTCCCTTACCGGACGTCCATGGCATGGATTTGATCGTGCATTGATAGAACGTACTCCCAAGATGGGAATCCTCACCGATCGCGAACATACGCCTGCTACCATTGCAAGCCGGATGCTGGACTATGGTTACAACGATTATACCATGTACATAGGTGAACATCTGGGACATCCGACAAAAGAACTGATTCGCCGGATGACGCTTGAAGAGGCAGCCGCAGAAACATTTGAATATCCCAATTGCCTGATTTTAACTACAGGTGACGGACTGCAATCTGTAAACGGAGGAATACTCTCCCCTCGTTTCTTCGGCATCCCCGACGAAGCATTCGAACTGCTTGACGGACGTGCCCGGATGATCACCAAAGCCCCTATCCGCCTGCTCACCTTGAGTGCCTTGGAACTAAACCGACGGACTTCTTTCTGGGATATCGGCTTCTGCACCGGCTCCGTCTCTATCGAAGCCCGATTACAATTTCCCCATCTGCATGTCACATCTTTTGAGATCCGCCCCGAAGGCAAGCGACTGATGGAAATCAACAGCCGGCGTTTCGGTACTCCGGGCATTACCACCGTCATCGGTGACTTTCTTGAAACAGATACCGCCATTTATCCCTGTCCCGATGCAGTTTTTATCGGCGGACATGGCGGACGGCTGAAAGAAATCATATCCCGGGTCCGGCATAAGCTTCTTCCCGGAGCACGCATCGTTTTCAACTCCGTATCCGAAGAAAGTAAAACGCATTTCATCGAAGCCGCCAACGAATCCGGACTCTGTTTTCTCGGCGGAACAAGAGTCGCAATAAATGAATATAATCCAATAGAGATCCTGGTGGCTTCAGCTCCGGACTCTCCTTATCTATAAAAATATATGAAAACAGCCATTATTGTCATATCAGAAGCCGGCATAGCACTGGCCAAGACACTGGAACAGGAACTTCCCGAATCAGAGATCTTTTCTACCGGCACAGACACAGATTGCCACTCTATTTCCAATCTTCAGGAGGCCGTTCCTGAGATATTCCATAAATTCGATGCTATTATCTTCATTGGAGCTATGGGAATTTGTATCCGTGCCATTGCTCCCCATATTGAAGACAAGCATAAAGATCCCGCCGTTGTCTGTGTAGACAGCACAGGACGTTATGCTGTCTCTGTCCTGTCCGGACATATTGGTGGAGCCAACGGACTGACCCGGTATGTGGCAAGCATTCTGGGAGCCGAACCTGTGATTACCACCCGGAGTGACCGTACCGGTCTTTGGGCCCTCGATACTCTTGGCAAAAAATACGGTTGGCAAACAGTCCCGGCCGAATCATCGGATATGAATCATCTGATCACACTCTTTGTAGATTGCAAACCAACAGCTCTATTACTCGACATTCGCGACGAAGGCACAACACAGTTGGAACACACCTTGCCTCCTCACGTCGATGTATTCTACAAATTTGAGGATATGGATCTCCGGAAATATGACTTGCTCCTGCTTGTCACTCCATTTATTTACAACACCTCTGACACTCCGGCACTCTACTACGTCCCACCGGTATTGCATATGGGAGTCGGACTGGCCCGCGATGCCCATCCGGTGGATACCGTCATTACCCATCTGATGGATGTTGTGGTGCAAGCCAACATGATCCCTCTTGCCATACGTACCGTATCTTCCATTGAAGAAAAAAAAGACGAACCGGTGCTCAAACTACTTGCAGAGGCTTATCAGACCCGGCTTTACACCGCCAGTCAACTCAGCAAAATAGAGGTGCCCACTCCAAGTGAAGTGGTCAACAAGCACATGGGTACTCCCAGTGTATCCGAAGCCTCTGCCCTACTCTCTTCCGGAGGCGGTCCCTTACTCCTGCCCAAACAAAAAGGCGCTAACTTTACTGTAGCCATCGCCATGGACGCCGCCTCCGTACGTCAGGGGCACATCGAAATTGTCGGAGCCGGTCCCGGCGATCCGGAGCTGATCTCTGTACGCGGACGTCGCTTTCTCGAAGAAGCCGACCTGATACTTTATGCCGGCAGTCTCGTCCCCCGCGAACTGACAGAATGTGCCAAAGCCGGTGCTACCATACGCAGTTCGGCTTCCATGACTCTCGAAGAGCAATTTGCTTTGATGAAAGAGTTTTATGACCGTGGACAGTTGGTAGTCCGTCTGCATACAGGCGACCCTTGTATCTATGGTGCCATCCAGGAGCAAATGAATTTCTTCGACCAATATGGTATGCATTACCACATCACTCCGGGGATCTCTTCATTTCAGGCTGCCGCCGCTGCTCTCCAATCCCAATTCACCATTCCGGAGAGGGTACAGACCATCATCCTCACTCGCGGTGAAGGTCGTACACCGATGCCCGAGAAAGAGAAACTCAGCCTGCTGGCACGTTCACAAAGCACCATGTGCATCTTCCTCAGCGCAGGCGTAGTCGATCAGGTTCAGCGAGAGCTCCTCGAGCACTATCCGCCCACTACACCTGTAGCTGCCTGTTATCATCTGACCTGGAAAGACGAACGCATCTTTCGCGGACAATTACAGGATTTAGCTAAGATCGTAAACGAAAACCATCTGACTCTGACTACCATGATTGTCGTAGGCGATGCCATCGATAATCGGGAAGGACTGTCACGACTATATTCTCACCAATTTAAACACTTATTCCGTAAATAATCATGATACTTATATTTGGAGGAACCACTGAAGGACGGGCTGCCGTCAATGTAATCGAAGAAGCCGGGAAACCTTATTATTACTCAACCAAAGGTGACGAACAGGATATCTACCTGCATCATGGCATACGCCTGAGCGGCGCCATGACCCGGAGAACCCTGAAAGCTTTCTGTCGCCAAAACGACATTCGCCTTTTGATAGATGCCGCCCACCCCTTTGCCGAAAAGCTGCATGATACAGTAACCGATGTTGCGCATGATCTCGGCATTCCCTGCATTCGATACGAACGCATTTACGACCGCTCTTACCTCAACCCGATTTTCGAAGACAACTGCGACCCTGATGATTTGCCTTTTAAATTTGAATATGACAATCGGGATCTGTTGCGCGAGTTGAAGAAAGAAAAAGAGGGTCACAGATTTCTTTTCCTGACAGGCGTCCAGTCCATCGCCCGATTCAAATCTTTATGGACCAAGAAAAAGTATGAATGTTACTTCCGTATTCTCGACCGTGACAGCTCCCGTGAAATAGCCCGTCAAGCCGGATTCCCGGAAGATCATCTGGTGTACTATCATCCCGAAACGGAGAATCTGCCCCAACTCCTGCAAGAACTGTCTCCCCAGGCAGTCGTCCTGAAAGAGAGTGGGAAGTCCGGAGGATTCACCGAAAAGAAAGACATGATCCTGGAATATGGGGCAACTCCTTACATCCTTCTCCATCCCGAATTAGAATATTACGATATAACAGTAGACGGAGTAAACAGTCTCCGCCGTACCCTTGAGAAAATGCTACCCGATTACTTCCCATTGCGTAGCGGACTCACTACCGGGAGTTGTGCCGCAGCCGCTGCCATAGCTGCTTTTCGAAAACTGAAAAATCCCATACTCGAGGATTTTAACCGGAATATCCATACCGTCCTTCCCAGTGGCGAAACGATTGAAATTCCTTGCCAATCCGTATCCGGAACATTCTCCGACGAGAAAATTGAAGTCAGCGCTACCGTCATCAAAGATGGAGGAGACGACCCCGATGTAACCAGTGGGCTGCCGATTGTAACCACTTTAACCCTGAACCTCGCAGAAGCGAAACAGGCTAATAACGCACCTGTACAAACTCCGGAAACATGGGAGTTCGTCTTCCATGGTGGCCCGGGTGTAGGAACAGTTACCCTGCCGGGACTCGGGCTCGAAGTAGGTGGTCCGGCCATCAACGCTACTCCCAGGCAAATGATTATCGACAATCTGAGGAATTGCATCCGGTACTACTATCGATACCTGCCAAACGTTCCCATCCATGTCACCATCTCAGTTCCCGGAGGTGAAGAAGTCGCCGCACGTACTTTCAACCCCCGGCTGGGTGTCGTAGGCGGAATCTCCATCATCGGTACCAGCGGTATTGTGAAACCCTTTTCTTCCGAAGCTTTCGTCCGTTCCATTCGTAAGGAGATGGAAGTGGCACGTGCTACAGGTGCTTGCCGCATTGTCATCAATTCGGGAGCCAAAAGCGAAAAATATATTCGCAATCTCTATCCGGAACTTCCGCCGCAGGCTTTTGTGCACTATGGCAATTTCATAGGCGAAACGATCGGAATTGCAGCCGAACTCGGCATCTCGCGGCTGACCTTGGGAGTGATGATGGGTAAAGCTGTGAAACTGGCGGAAGGGCACCTCGACACACACAGCAAGAAAGTCACCATGAACAAGGAGTTCCTCAAAGAAATTGCCCGACGGTGTGGATGTACCCCCTCCAGCATAGAGGCAATCGACCATATCATTCTGGCACGTGAACTTTGGAACATCCTTCCTGAAACCGAACTGCAGGCTTTCTGTTCCCTGTTGATCGAACAATGCCACCGCCACTGCGATGTGCTGCTCCCCAATGGAGAACTAACCATCCTTCTGATTACCGAAGAAGGAAAAATCATACAGTAAGTTCCTGTCTAAGTTAAATCGGTCATAAAAGATCGATTTAACTTAGACTGACAAACAACCAAGAGCATACCTTATTTTGAGGTTAATCCACTGAATGTTAGTAATCTCTATTTTTCAATTTCTATTATGATCCTTCCCATTCAATAAAATTTAAACCGAATACAATAAAAAAGCAATATAATCCAAGCAGTAATAAAAGGTTTATTGCATTTATAGAATATAATTATCAAAACATAAAGTTTAATAGAAAGGAAAAAACTTTTATTATGAAGAAAACTTATTTATGGACGGCCATGCTTTGCACGGCAATAGCATTTTCGGCATGCAAATCCAATAAAGCCGGACAGGACACCGCAAGCGAAGCAAAGACTGAAGAAGCAGCTATACCGGGAAGTGATAAAGACGAACACGGTTGCGTCGGCTCTGCCGGATACGTATGGAGTGAAGTGAAAAAAGATTGTATTCGTCCCTTCGAAGCAGGACTGAAAATCAGCGAAACCCCAAAAGACAACGCTACTTACGCCACTTACATCGTATTTGCTGCCGACTCTGTGCAAGCAGAACTCTACACACCCGAGTCTGAAGGAAGTATCCTGCTCGAACGTGCGGACAACCAATGGAAAAACGATACGATCAGCGTCAGTTGCAAGAACGGTCAATGGAGCATTTCTAAACAGAAATAAAAAAACACCTCGCCCCGAAAAAGCTGTCTCAAATTAGATAATCGCTAATTTACCGGCCGGTAACATCGTCATCTCAATTTTTCTTTGCAATGTAGAAGCCCGATCCAAGCGCATCTACTCTACGCAAAATAAGTCCATCCCGGTCAGACTAACCTCGACGGGCGAGGTTTACTGTTTGTATTTGCCCCGATGAATATTTCATCAGGACAAATACAAACTGTCTACAATCAGGATAATGCCGCAATCCCCGTTCCTATCAGATTGGCATTATCCATACTATTAATATGAACTTCGACATCTTCCAGTTCAAGCTCACGGAGAAGTTCCTGCAATTTCTCCATTACAAGGATATTATAGTTTTTATCTTTCCGACTTTCACTCCAGAAAAGACTGCCCTCGGCAATCAGACAAACCCGATGGATATCTCGATTATACGATTTCAGCAATGCGATTAATCCGGCAAGAGAGGCAGCGACGAGCTGGGCCGATCTGTTATAGATCCAATGGGCTACCTGAACATAGATATCTTTGTGTATATCAGGATAATTCATAATAGCAGTCAGTTTCCTTGCATCAAATCTCTCTTCAAATTCTTCCAAAGGGAAAGCTGCTTTCAGGATATCTCCCAGATACATGCCGGATACCGCTTTCTCAAAACGCTGTTTACCCAAACTGTCAGAAGTTGCGTCAACAGTATCGTCCACCGCAGTCAGGAAGGGAGGATAAAAGTTTCCCGATTCCAGATTGACCGGAATCAAGCCTTGTACGTGACATTCCGGGTCCAACTTCGTTATCTTGTCAGACGGAATAAAAGTTGCCATATTTGTACCTGTCCCTACAATCAGGCCAATATAAGCATCATAGCTTTTGTCGGTAAGCCCGGCAAATAAACTGGCAATCGTGTCATTCAGCACTTTAACTCCTGTAAATCTGATTTTATTTTTTTCATTCAGGTAGTCGAGTAAGGGTTTCCCAACAAACTGTCCCACCATTTCCCGAATGTCTACCCCCTTGGTCCAACGAAGCAATCTTGCATCGCCTCCCGGTATCGATTCGGTCGGATAAGAAAAACAATAACCGATAGGCATTTCCTCTTCCCGCTTTATTTCAACAATCAGGTCGGCCAACTCTTTGAACAACTCTTCACGGGTATAACCGGGCGACTTCATAATCGACATATCCTTCTTCCAACCATTATTGGGATAGATGATTGGCTTTTCGGTTGAGAAATCGACAATTGCCACTCTATAGTTGGTACCTCCCAGGTCCAGAACCAAAGCCTTGCCTTTAACATCGGTCGCCTTAGGTAAAATAAAGGTAGGAATACATTGTATTTCAGCATTATTCTTATTTAATCCCTCTTCCACTTTCTCCCGGAATGCGTGTGCGATTCCTTTCAGTTGTTCATTGTCCAATTTGAAAATATTCTTCTCCATGATACTAATTTTATGTATGGATTATCTTTATATCTGTAAATAACAACTGAAGATGAATTTTGCTCAAAAGACAATTTGTTTTAATGCTTTCATCACAGAGTAGCACAGAGTGGACCCTACAAGATCGACTCTGTGTTACTGTGTGGTAATCAGTCTCCGTTCCTATTCCTGTACACAACGAGTGGTGTGCGCATCATAATCCTGTTATCCAGCAACCGCGATTATATTATCGGATATCCGGTGAACCTCAAATAAGTGCGGTTCTCCGTTGCGTCATACTTCAGCAACATTCCTCCATCTGACAGCGCAGTGGCTGGAATACTGCTATTATAACCGGCCAGCACCTTTAGATCTGCTTCTGCGGGTATACGCCAGCCTGCCGGACAAGGATCGTGTACCGTTTTCGACCCGTCGAGAGCATATTCAGCACACTGAAAGGATTGAACATCCCCTCCCAGTTGCGATAGTTGAAGTGATAACCGTCATATCGGCGGGTAAACTTTTCCATCGTTTCCTCGTACGTCTGTCCGTTCGCACAGGGTAGTATAAGCCGGATGAAGGCTGATGTCCTGCAACTGGTTCAAATTACTGAAGTAACCCTCTGTATGGAGTTTCTCAAAATTTTGTATTCCAATCGGAAGTTTACGAGAGATCATAGAATCTACATTCATATCCACTTTATTTTTAGATCATCGCTATTATGCACAAAGATCGAAATTGTTTTCCGTTATTCCAGTATGTCAAAGATCGGAATTGATTCTTCTGTCAGTCCTTTTCCTGTATGCAACGCAAAGGAATCGCTTCGCGTTCATGACCGGACAGAACAATATCAGCTTTTGTTGATGCAGTACTTGTTATTCTGAAATAACTCACACTCTCTCCTTTGTCAGAATTAGCCAATTTGTTTCCACACCAGATTAAAGCCGCGGTTCCAATGTAGTAAAATTGAGTATTCAAGTAGTAATACCCCGTGAATCTAACATATGTTGTCTTTTGTTTATTTTTATCATATGCAAGCACCATTCCTCCATCTTTACCCAGAGTGTTTGAATTTTGCACATTTGCACCCTGTCCTTCCCCTTTCACTGCCTGATCCGCATTACTAAACAATGAAAGATAATTTTCTATCTGTGCTACACGCCATCCTGCAGGACACGGATCATGAACCGTTTTGGGACTGTTCCAGGCATTTATATATGCATTGTCCCGATCAGTTATCCATTTATGCACATCCTTCTGCTTATATATGTTCAACGGATTCTGATAAGCTGTACGATAAGTTGCCGTAGCGTCTACTCCCGGATCGAAAGGTAAAAACTTCACTCCATCCGGCCTATATAAACTCATAATTCCCACTATCGGTTCCTCTATCGGAGAAGGAAGCGTAACCTCTGTTATAGGTCTGTTCGAATAACTGCTCGGATACGGGTCTTTTCTCCCCCACTGATAATGAAAACCATGTGTTTTAAACTTCTCTACATCCGAAGGAGGAACTCCTGTATATCCTGCCATAGCCCCCAGATTACGGTCCATCATCGGCCGTTGATCCGGATGGTTGCCATACGTAAACTTCAGTTTTCTTTTAGTCAACGGTTCCTGCACATCCACATTACCCGTAGCGTCCGGATGATAATCCGTCACCCACACATGCCAGCTCCACAGTATGTTATCACTACTATCATAAGCCGCAATCACACCGCTTCCGCCCGTCGTGCCCGGAGCCACCCGGCAATAAATGCGGCATTGCCCCTTATCGGTAACGGGATTCTGTCCCACTGCCTTTCCATCCGTACGCTTGATGTCTACAATGTTCGTATGGTCCTCAGCAGAGTTGACGATACCCATCACCGGCTCGCCGATGTCCCCGTCCTCTTTCGTCTGCCAGAGAAGTTTCACCTTAACGATGCCTCCCCCTTGCTGTTGGCACCAGCCCTTCAAGGTTTCATTCGTTTTCTCTGTTCCGTCACTCTGATAAGCCAACGGGTCGAAGCAGAAACCTCCACCGGGAGCCACCATAAAGCAATTGGCCGTCGGAACCGGATTGTCATTGTTCTCCGAAGCGGGCACGGGATCGATGTAGGTCACACGTTTGTCATTCGTCGGGATACCCGTATGGCTAAAACTCACCGCATAGCTGTACTCCGTATTATTGTTCAGGCTGAAATCCGAGGACGTTTTCCCGCCGATGTACACACGATAATCCAGTTTCTTTTTGGGATCCGTGGTATTCACGGCTACAAAGTTCAGAAAAGAGCTTCCCTTCGGCGCGTTCGCTTTCGTGCGCTGCAGATCGGAGTTTGCCGCGGGAGATTCGCCGCGTACATTGGCCGGGATCCAGCAAGAATAAGAATTGCCTTTACTCATATCGATCTCTACTGTATGAAACTGGTCCAGAATAGAGGGATAAGTGCCATTCGAGTCTGCTGTGGGAACCAGCGTATAGTTCAACGGGACGCTCTGCAACAGGACTTGTTTCAGTTCATAACCGCTCACGGTGTAGTTCCAGTTCACCGTCAGTCGTGCAGCCAGGCGCTTCAGCAACAGGCGGGTATCATAACTGCCCTCCGGACTCTGAATGACAGCCTTACCGTCAGTTCCCGTCACCACGTTTACATGTTCCAGATGGAGCACATAAGGCATGGCGTCGATAGCGTCTGCTGTCGAAGGATCGATCTGATTGATTATCGAAGCATCTATATCCATACTCTTTACCCCCTTTGTACTTTCTGTATCTTCCAGATTCTTACCAACTAAAGTTTTTACCGCATCCTTGTTTCCACGTGCCACCACCAGCAATTGACAGTCATTCATCACGTTCAGCGTCACATCCAGGTGGGTGCCGAGGTTTACGTCACCATAACTTTTACCAGTCTGATAGGTCCCGTTTCTATTGTATTGGAGTATCTCCAGATTATACAGCTTAGTGGGAACGGCCGGGACGCCACGGGTAACTGCGTCCACTGCCTGAGTTACATCAAAAGCGGCAGCACCTGTTTTAACGGCGAGCCGTTGAGGCGAGCCGTTGAGGCGAGCCGTTGAGGCGAGCCGTTGAGGCGCTTCATTATTTGAATCTTCGGCAAAGCCGAAGACCAGCGATACCGTCACCTCTTCACCTTCAGGAAAAGGAACAGTACCCTCCGGACGATCTTCACATCCACTCAACCCTCCAAGAAGCGTCATGCCTCCCAAGAGCATTAACCATTTATTCTTCCAAATCTGTTTCATATCATTATTATTCTTGTACACATCGAAACGGATAAGGCTCACCGATCATTCCCCAAGCATTATTCGGAGTACTCAATTCTCCTGCTGCTATTTTTGTATAATATATCCGGTAATTATTGCCATTCTTTGCTATCGTATTCGTTCCTTCGTATCCGGCTGCACTTCCATTAAATATCAATTTTCCATCGCTAAAGGATCGGTATGCCGTAACCGGAAACCAGGCTGTATTATCTTCTGTACGAAGAGAGGGCACACCATTCCCACCGGATACATTATACAGACGTCCACCCCGATCGTGTGTACTACCATTTTCCACAAACGTTCCATTCACATTAAACCAATATGCCTGGCTCGTGCCCCAGCCATTATACACTGTTTGATGGGGAATCTTCCATCCTGCCGGACAAGGGTCATAAAGAGTTTTAGAGTTATTATACAAATACTGATAGTCCGCAGTAGTTTCATTCAAACTATACCAAGAGCATTTGCTTTGGTTCTGATCGCTGCTCGAACCTGTTATAATATGGTCGGGATGTTCAATGACATATTGCAGCGTATTGCCATTTACTAATGTAATATTGGAGTAAGCGACCTTTCCCAGTTGTACCCCTCGTCCTTCTCCATCATAAATAACATTGAGTTCATTCGCCGTTCCGTCTGTCGACCCCAAGAACGGATCCTTGCGTCCCCAATAGTACAAATAGCCTATCCGCCTTGCAAATTCCAGCAATGAAGCATTCTCACCGGGAAATCCTCCGGCAGTCGCACACAGATTCCGGTCCATAATCACCTTCCCGACATGCATTCCACTGCTTTTGAAAGCCGCAGTGGCATATTGATGCACGCTTCCGTTCTGTGTCAACTGTTGTGCCTGGGCATAAGTGACAGAGGAAGTAATCCCCTGCGGTACATAATCGGTTATCCAGAGATGCCAGCTCCATACTATTTTACTACCGGAATAGGCGGCAATCAAGGCATTTCCTCCTTTGCTCACCGGCACTTTGACGTGGATACGGGCTTTTTGCAAATCACCTCCGTCAGTGATACGCGCCAGATTCGAATGGTCGTCTCCACTGATGGCATACCCCATCACCAAATCGCCCGATGTAGCATCGTCTTTCGTCTGCCAGACCAACTTAACATCCGTTATTTTTTTGTTATCGGCCAGCGTCGAACCATCCGTCAGATGTGTATTCCAACCACTCAGCGGAACATTGTAACCATTCATCTTCGCTTCATGCTTATACGGATTAAAACAGATATTCGTACCGGGTTTCATCATGAAGCAGTTGGATGTCTCCACCAGATTGGTGCTTTGCACCGGACTTTGGTCCAGCAGTTGAATGCGTTTATCCGTCTGGTAAGCCGTCGATTTGACGGAAAGTTTCCACGTGTAATCCTTGTTTTCATAGAGGTTGAAGTCCGTTGATTCCTGTCCGCCCAAGTAAGCACGATAATAGAGCCGTTCTTTCTTGACGGCATTGTCCACCACCAGTTCTACATACGATGCGGCGGTGGGGGCATTCTCTTTTGTACGGTAATAAGGTGAAGTGGCCTTCGCCGAAGTGCCGCGCACGTTGGCAGGTATCCACACAGTCTTCTTTCCCGCCGCCAACTCTGAGGCATTCGTCAGCCGATAGTAATCGATAAACTCAACTACTTCGGACGGATAGGTCATACCCCACTGCGTCTCCACCGGTGATGCAAGCAACCGGAAGGCTGCGGGGACCTGGCAAAGCTTCACCTCTTTCAGGGCATAGCCCGCGTTTTTCAGCGCAGCATCTATTTCCCAGTTCACCGTCAGCCGTGTTGCCAGCCGCCTGAGCAGCAGACGGGCGTCATAGCTCCCGTCCGGACTTTGAAGTTTACCATCGCTCGTCACGTTCACGCACGGCAGATGGAGCATATAAGGCATCTTGTTGATATCATCCTGCGTAAAACCTTCGGCGGGAATCGTCTTTTTGAAAAGATCGGCGTCCATCACCTGTTGTTGCACATTGGCGAGGCTGCCGCCGATACTCGGGGTCGTATTTCCTTTCCCGCAGACAATCACCACCAACTGGCAGTTCGTGGCCGGTGTCAATGTCACCAGGGTAGAGAAATCCGTTCCCGCAGTGATCTGCTCTTTGGATTGTACACTGCCCATCAGCGTCCCGTCAGCCTTATATTGCATCAAATAGAACTGGTACAGCGCATCCGGATGACTCGGTTCCGTTGCACGGGTCCGCACGGCAGGCACCGGCCGGGCAGTGAACGCACCGTCCTGCCCGGAATCACTCCCCCGTGTGTCGGCAGAGGAAGGAAGGTTATACCCGTCCTCTTCATCGGCAAAGCCGAAACACAGGGATACCTCCACGGGCTTCGTGTCGGCATCGACCGGCACGACATCCGCCCGCTCTTCACAAGCCGCCATGCCCAATAGGCAGACAAGCACCGGTAGCTTCCACCGTTTTTTAGAAGTATGTTTCATATTGGTATGTTTGTTTTAAGTTCACCACAGATTACACAGATTTTCACTGATTAATTATTTATATTCCGATTAACTATTTATATTTCACTGATAATCAAGTTCAATCGAATCAAAGATTCGGTGTTGATCTGTGAAAATCGGTGTAATCTGTGGTGAATCAAGTTCATTTCTGTCTTTTATTTGAAAACTACATTGTTCACCGGAAGCACCTCCACAGCATCAAACATCACTACGTTGCCGTCCGTGATCGTCACACGCACATCGGCGCTGTTGGCGCCACTGATATTGACGGTGAGGTTATAAAGGTAATCTCTGCGGATGTTGTAGTCAGTCATCAGGTTGCCGCCCAAATGCAGGAGATAGTTCACGCCGATAGGCGCCGATGCTCCTGCATACTTATATTCACCCGACAGCTTGATGTACGTACAATAGTCCAATTTTCCGTCCGGCCCTTTAGCCGGAATACTCTTTTCCATAAACGAGGCGGCTGTCCCCATTCCCCGTAAGTTTTCCGGCATATAGAATTTGCAAGGAGAAGACGGACTCAAATCAGTAGTGATCTGGGTTCCGTCTGTGGATATTATAGCCGTAGAACCATCCTTATCCGCAGGATACTTATCTTTAATACTTCCGCCTCCCCGCGTATAGAGCGCCATATTCGCGGGTACATTGTAGAGGGAGACGGACTTGACGACAAGGCTACTCAAATTATTGGCTGCCAGATCTCCCTTTTTATTCCAGGACAAGGAAATCGTAGCGTAAGCCCGCCGCAAGGGAACCACCAGCGGTATTACACCCTTTTTATTAAGATCGGGCGTATATTCCAGCGGCCCCGATGTCAACAGGGACGGCTGGTTGGTATAACCGGAAAAGGGCACCGTTTTCGCCTTCAGTTCCGCTTCGGTTCCGGTGAAGTCTTTCAAGAAAGACTCTTCCGCATTGGCAATGACATAGAAGCGACTATTCGTTTGGGTGAAAGTAGTTTCGCCGGTTGTAATCTCAATCGTCGGAGGAGGATTCTTCCCAACCGGATCATCCGGAACCGTAAAAAAAGCTTTGTTCTTCAGCGTTGACTTTCCGCCCTCGGTGACGTATTGCAGCACCCAGATCCGGTTAACAGGGATCTGGTTAATCGTTCCGCGGGTATCCACCGTCAGCGCCGGAGGCAGTTTCAGAACTAATCGAAACTCCTCGGAAGTCTCTACGGATTCCTCGCTGCATCCCGCCAGCAAACCGGAAACCGTCCATAGGCCGGAAACCGCCAGCAGGCAACCGAGTGCCCATTTGCCCGTCCATCGTCGTATGTATTGTCTTTTTGCCATTCTGTTTTGATCTGATTCTAAATATGATAATTGTATATGAATATGCCGGTTATTTTCCCATTTCATCCGAATCGAGCGTTACGGTCGATTCATATTCGCCTATCGCCAACGTCAAGTCAGCGGGGTCGAGTATGCCGTAGAAAGTCAGTGTAAAGGCGAACATATAGGTCATGCCCGGCAGCAACACCTTCTGGATCTCCGCCGGATAAGTATTGGTCGTTTTTCTACTTACACCGTTATCATTATAGCCTACCGTCAGGTTCACTTTAAAAGAAATCATAGCCGAACCGTCTACCGGAAGCACCACAACCGGTGTACTTTCTCGTGACTTCTTTATCTCATGGGATGCTGTATTATTCGTGAATCCGGTGAAGGACTGAGTAGTGGCAAACGTTTCATTCGCCACCGCCCCCCAGGTAGTACCACCCAACGTGTAAGGCAACGACGCCCGGAGTCCTCCCATCTCGAAGGAGTTCACCACCAGACTGGTAGGAGTAACCGGCTGAAAGTCACCTGCCGCCACACTCACTTTGATCTGTGCTCCCAAGCGTTTAAAGGGAGCCGGCAGCACTACGTCCATCATGTTTTCTCCCGTTTGGTTGGGTTGCACCACGATCCCTTTCAGGCTGGTGTACATAAAGTCTTTTCCGTTCGACACCTGAATCGTACCGTCCGTTTTCAGTTCGGGCACTTCCGTCGAAGAGTTGTACGATACCAGGTAAAGGTCGTACGTTCCGCGATACAGATAGAGTTCGCCCGTAGCCACTCCACCCTTTACCGTATATACTTTATGATCCAGCGGTTCCGTCGTCGTGGTAGACGCACCTGCGGGGAAAGCATAGATACAGAAAGTCTTTCCATCCGCCATATCCGTTGCCGCGTCGGCACGGGTCGAAGCCTCGTCCGCCTCCGCCCGGTAAAGAGAGAAGCGGAGCGATACCGGATCTCCCTCCTCCGTGCCGGGTTCCCCGGGAGCCTGTTCCGAACATCCTGTCAGTCCCGGCGCTCCCAGCATGCAAAGGCAACACCCTATCCAAAGTTTCAGTCTTTTATTCATCGTTTCTTGTTTTAGTTCACCACAGAGTACACAGAGTAACACGGAGTGGATCGTTTTCCACTAAATCCCGATACTCGTGTTCTGGTTCGCATCGTTCTTCCAGTCCTCTATCTGTACCGAGCTCAGCTTACCTCCCATTTTGTCCACCGTAATCAGATAGACATAATGCTTTCCCGCCTCCCACTGCGCTGTCACCGATTGGGTTTCAAACGCATGCGCTTTCGCGGCAACTTCTCCGTCCACACATACCTTGAGCCGGAACGAGAGCACCGTTTCCTCTTTCGCCATCGGCGCCACGAGGCAGGTCACGTTCGGTCCTTTCTGGTTTTCTTTCAGCTTCAACTCCACGCCACTCGCCTGCGCCAGTGTCAGTGTCGAAATATCCGACAGACTGTTCAGCAATCCGCTTTTCAGGTTCATCGTCCCGATGCCTGTCCGCAGACGGTTGGTTCCGCTCAGCACATCCACCTGTATCAGCTTTAGCGCTTCGGTGGCCGAAGCCGACTTCACGATACGGAAACTGACTTTGGCCAACGCATGCTTCATCTTGAAGCTGACGGTTCTCGAGGAAGGTTTTGCCGTGACGGGGACTGTCTCCGACTTATCCGTACCCACACCGTAGAGATAATCGGCCTGCCCGGTAGCGAGAAAATCAGTCAATGACGACGGAAGGTTCACCGCCGTCGTATGTTCACCGTCACCGGACGCTTGGATGGCTGCGGGAGGATAATAGGCGTACAGCAAGGCATCACCCGAAGTGCTGTTCATGATCGTCTGCTTGTCCGGAGTCCAGACTCCTTCTTTCAAGGAGAATTTCATCAGTGGATTGTCTCCATACGCCGCATGTGGACTGGTAGCCGATGCGGTAGTGGTGGCATACACGTCCACCTCGGTGATAGCGGTTGCTTCCGCACGGGTGACGCTCTCCTCTCCCTCCACTTCGATCCGCTGCAATTCCAGTGCGCCTTCATCGGCGGCGAATCCGTCGTCCGAGGCGCATGAAGCCGTCAGGCATATCCCCGCTCCGAGGGCAAGCGCCATGTAGAGGCGATTCGCCGGCTTCTTCATTCGATTGTATTTTTGTAGGTTCATATCTGTTTTCGTATCTGTTCTTCATTAAGTGGCGTTTCCCGCGTCCTGCTCCGTTGTCTCTACGAATCGTTCTACGGTGATACCGTTCAGAATCAATTCATTGGTGGACGTAAAGTTATACTGGTAGTTGTATCCGGCCTTCAAGGTATGGGCCGCCTTCTCGGTGTAGCTCTTCTCCGTTTCGCCGCTGTTGCCGGCCTTCACCTTGATCACAAACGTTCGGGAACCGGGCTTGACAATGGCCACATACGTATGCTGCAGAGCGGAAGTTCCCGCTGCCGAGGCGCCATAGGCGTTGATCGTCTCCGATGTAGAGACATCGGTGGCAATCCCCGTACCCGTCAGACTTGCCGTACCGGGAAGCTTCTTGTCACTATCACTATTTCCATACTTCACCACCAGGGTCACCTTCGCCGCTGCCGGAGCGAACGAGAACGTAGCCTTATTGCCATCGAGTACTCCTTTAGCCGTCAGCCGGTTGCTTTGCCAGAAATTGGTGGCTGTGCTCTGATCGGTTAGAATCCGGGTGAACGCCGTAGGATACGAAGCCGTAAACGTTTCACTACCGGTGGTGGTAAGCGCTGTTTGTCCGCTTGCGGGTTGCCAGGTGCCGGTTGTGCCGGTGACCACCCGTTGGTAGTCGGCAGTATTCGTGCCGTCCGTAATCCGGATGACATCACCCGCTACAAATTCTCTTTTATCATAATCATCGGCATGCGCATCCGTCGCACGGGTAGCGGGACTCCCCACCTCCGCCGATACTTCCAACGGACGGGGCAAAGCATCCTCTTGCGAGCAGGCGGCCAGCAGAACCGGGAAGAACAGGCAGAGAGCCGCCCCGGATACCGATAGGATTCTATTCTTTTTCTTTTTCATGGGGTTACATCAAACTAATATTACATCAACTAATATTACATCAAACTAAGTTACATCAACTTAAGGTTCCTGTATGCGAATCCCCGCTTTGCCACTCTTTGATCTCCTGACCGGTGGGAACCAACACATTATTTTTCAGGGTGAGCGTATAGGTGTAGTGGCTGTTCGCCGCCCTTGCGCAAGTGAGGGTGACGTCATAGACCACTCCGTTAGCATCCGTCACCGATACCCGTATCGACTGCTGGGAAGTAAGCGGGGCGATAATGCCATGCCAGGTATATTTCGCATCGCCTGTACCGCCGGGGTGATACAGGTAGACGGTTTCATCCTTGCTTGCTTCTCCGGAGTAAAGCCCATTCCCGGTTACGGTCATACTCGTAAAATCCTTGGACAGTGTGTTCTTTCCCGAAAACTTCAGGGTCAGCTTCACGCCTTTGTACACAAAGGCGCTTTCGCCTGTAAAGGAGAGTGTTCCGTCACGGCCGATCGCCACCTTCTCAGGAGTCTCCAGCAGATTGCTCAGGCGGTAGTCCTCACCTCCCGCCTTTCGCTGGTCGGCACGGATACCCGAGTATTCGATAGGGTAACTCGCCTGGTAGGTGGCTCCGGACTCAACGAGCAGCTCCGTACCCGTACCCGTCACCGAAGGTTTCCACTCGCCCGTACTGTTGCCGGAAGAAGCGGAGTTCAATGTATAGTCCACCGGAGTGGATGACGAGCCGTTCCGCGAGCGGATGATACGGATTTTGTCACCTGCGGCAAAGGTGCTGCGGTCGTAACCGTTGTCGGCTGCCACGGCACGGGTCCCGGCTGCCACGGCCGCCCGGGTCTCAGACTCCCGGCCTTCACCGGAAGCACAGATCGCGGCGGACACCGTAAGCGGAGTCCCTTCGGGCAACGAAGGGGTCAGCGCATTGTCCGAACAGCCTGCGGTAAGCAGCAGGCAGCCTAAAACCGTTTGGTATAATCTATCTGTTTTCATACTGAATCATTCATTCTGAATCATTTGTCATTTGTCATTCTGAATCATTTGTCATTCTGAATCATTTGTTTCATTGCCAGCCGGGATCTACGTCATTACTCCCCCCGGAAACTTCCGTCCACCCTTTTATATCGACAGGTTGCAGGCTGATTCCCCGTTGGCCGAGCGTCAAGGTATAGACGTAGCGGTATCCTTTCTGCCATGCCGGGTTGAAGGCATCGGTCGAGAGGGTAAGATCCCGTTCGGTAGCGTCCGAGCTTTGTTCACCCAGTGTCAGCGTCAACGTCACCTGCGTGCCCGAAGCTGCCTCAACCTTCGGAGCCACCAGCCCGTAGGCCACTGTAACGGGACCCGAGGTGCCGACCTGTTGCGGACGGGCCGATGGGGTAAAAGAGATTTCACCCACCGCGTCCAGTCCGGACAAAGCGCCATCCGTCAAGGACATCGTGCCGGCCGATCCGGATCCGGAAGCAGTCGTGCAGTAGAAAGGAGTAGCGTCGCCCGCTGCCGTAAGCTTAATCTGCCTTACATAATCGTATGTCGGATCCGGGGTGCGGTCGTTCGCGTTCTGAATGCGGAACACGACTTGCGACAAGGCGTGTTGCAGATAGAGGGTCGGCGAAGCAGACAGGCTGTTGGCGGTAACCACCGTAGCCGAACCTACGGTAGCGCTGCCGGAACCGTAAAGATAATCGGTGGTAGAGCAGTCGTAGGTATTTCCTCCGTCGAAGGTTTGCCCGGCAGGCACGCTGACGGGGAGAGCAGGCAAGACAGTACTGCTGCTGCCACCGCTACCGCTGCCACTGCCGCTACCACTGTTGCCTCCGCTACCACTGCCGCCATCGCTCTTCAAGGCTGTCGTGGCGGGTGCCCAGGCATAGACCGTCGCTTGCGCGAGGCTGACGTAGGTAGAAGGAGTGCTCGTCCAATTGGTACCGGAGGTCGCTTTCGTGAAGGTCGCTCCCCCGGCGTTGCTGCTTGGATAGAGACTTCCGTCCGCAGCGGCGAGGTAGATGCCAATGGTGCTGATCCGGTCTGCACCCGTACCAACATCGTTGATCATGCTACGGGTGGAGGCGAGCGTGGCACCGGCATGAACACCGGGCTGCAAGAGGAGGGCATCGCCGTCGGTGAGAACGGAGTTCTCACCGGAACAGGCTATGCAAAACAGGGATGCGGTCCCAAGGAGCAAAAGAATGAATACGTTCTTCATCTATTATCTTGTTGAGTTTTTCTTCTATCACTTTATATCCAGGTCAGTGCTTGACGCAGCCGTTGTCCATTGTGTCACGGTCACACTCGAAATGACGAGTTCGGAGCCACTGAGCTTGACGGTGTACAGGTAATTCTTTCCGGCCTCCCATGCACTGCCGCTACCAGGCAGGGCGACTTTATAATCCTGAGCATCAATCGTCAGCGTAGCTTCCACGGTCGACTTATCGGCCGTGCTTTCAGGCAGGACGAGGATACTGGCTTTCTTGGCGTTATTTTTGGCGGTGGTTCTGGCCTGATCCGTGTCAGCCGCTGCTTTGGACAACGTATAGTTTGCTATATCACGTGTATAGGTCACTGCGACCGGAGAGCTACCTGCAGTGATCGTACCATCCTTAATTTTCATTGTAGGGTTGGTACCCCCATTATTTAGTACATTTTTAGTATCTCCACTTTTATTGGCTAATACCAGTTTGGAAAATGTACCGGTATTTTTATAGGTATGATCCGCATATACCCGGAAGCTGACCATCGCAAGGGCATGCTTCATGGCGAGCGTCACCTGTCCGGTTTTATTCGTATCACCGTTTTTATAGCTGGCTTTCACTCCGGTACTTCCCTGATCGGCATACATATAGTCCACCTCTCCGGAGGCTGCGAGAATCTTATCTTTTGTACTGGTTTGACTGTCCGAATTGTCAGTGGATTGAAAGTCGATCTTGGCGTTAGGACTTCCAGTAGACCCCAGAAATACAGAGATATTGATCGTGGAATTATCAGTGTATTCACCACTCGAATTGGTAGCCTTCAGCGCAGTACTACCACTCTGAAATTCACCATTACTACCCGGTTGATACGCCGGATAATGCGCATAGATCGTAGCCTCTTCCGCCGAAAGATAGATTTTATCGGTCGTGCTGCTATTGCCCCATTTCGAAGAGCTGTAAGTGTACACCCCATAGTTATTCGTTGTCTTATTCGTCGTTGTGCTGTTGGCATACACCGCGATGCTTCCTAATGCATTCCCTACAGCCGATGCATCCGCAGCATCTATCGCGCCGCGTGTCAACACCACCTGTGGCGACACCTGCAATTCCGCCACCCCGGTATCCTGTCCTTCGGGCAAGATGCTTTCACCGCATCCGACAGCCAACAGCAATGCCGGAAGAGCCATAAGCCAATGATATTTCGTTTGGTTAATCATCATGTTCGTCTTATTTTTGTTTAATTCATGTATCTAATCCGCATCCAGAGTGCCGTCAACAGTCACCGAAGCCCACGCCTGCACCGTTACCGAAGTGATTCCCAGTTCATGGTCGCCGATGTTCAGCGTCACTACATGTGACATGCCCGCCTGCAACGGATTTTTCCCGCTTGCGTTGGAATCACCGAACGTAAGCGACACATTATCGAATGTACCTATTGATGTTTCTACTTTCAGCGTATACGTGTTGCTTCCGCCTCCATTGCCGTTGTTTCCGCCGGCTTCCAACGGAGGGAGTAAAAGTTGCCCCACAGAGACTGCAGTCTGGCCGGTCACTTCCGTTCCTTCTCCGGCTCCGTTCTGCGTAAGATCCACCGTCAGTCCCTGGGGATGTTCGGTTGTGGTGGAGAATGTCACCTCTCCCGTAGCCAGCTTCAACGAAGCAAGCGGTTTCGCCTCCTTCACCGTGATACTCTTCACCCATACCGACACCCCGTTTTGAAGCGTCTTCTTCGCTTGAAAAGAGAGTTGCGTCAATTGATGGTCGAACACCAGTGAAGGAAAGTGCCCGTCCGCCCAGCGGTTTCCCTGTATCTGAGAAGCGTAAAGCAGATCGGTCTGCCCTGTGAGTACAAAGGAAACCGTACCGGCATAAGTGCCCGTTCCACTGCCCGAAGCGGCTTTATCCGGCTCGGCGTAGGGGGCGTAGCTTACCAGATAGAGCCAAGCTCCCCAACGGGGATAAATGGGCGCTGCCTTACCGGCATTGCCCCAACTGACTTCACCGTTGGTCCCGACAGTTCCTTTCCAGACACCCTCTTCGGCGGCAACCACCGGAGTGGTGTAGTCTCCCCCGGTTCGGGAAAATACCATGGCAGCCTCAAACTCCGCCTGAGGCTTGCTGCCTGCCGAGACCGCCGCCCTCGACGATACATCGCCCTCCAGGGCAGAAAGCTCCACCGGAACCTCCTCCTCACCCATCAGCGAGGAACGGTCCGCGTCGGAGCAACCTGCCAGGAAAGCTCCCGGCAGGCAGAAAAAGACAAAAAGCGAAATATGGCGTTTCATGATCATGGCAGACATTTTATGTGAATCAGTTCAGATCGGCATGGCCGGCATCACCCGCTACCCAGTCGGTTACAGTGGCGGTTACGGTCATCTTCGTAGCATCCGCCGGAGTCAGAGGCTCGGTCACGTTCAGGGTGATCAGGTGTGACTTACCGGCCTCGGTAGACAGGTCTGTTGTATTATCCTGCTTTTTGATTGTCACATTACTGAAAGTGATATCAGTGCCTCCCACAGAGATCACCGCATCGATCACGACTTGGCCAGAAGCCTGGATCATCAACGGATTACCTACCCGCACAGCATCTGCACCCAGCGCCACACTGGAAATACCACCCACATTCATCACAGCGGCATCCGTCCACTTGCTCACACCGGCCTTACCCGAAGCCGGAGCTACGTTGACCTCTGCAGGCACCTGTGCGTCCTGCACGCTGATTTTCTTTAAGCTGATGGTTTTATCGGTCCATTCGCCACCACTTGCCTGAGTGGTGAGCTTCATCTCAAAGTTGAGCTGGGTGGTCAGGTGCTTGAACGTAAGTTCAGGGTTACTTGCAGAATTGCTGCTACCGGCCTCCGCCGCATCGGCGAGCATCACGTCCTGCTCCCCGTCTGTTTGGGGAATCGTCACCGTTGTACCGCTAACCGTTCCCGCAGGAGCCACAGCCGCCAGCCAAGACTTCGTGCTGGCAGTCGTATGGTAATAAAGAATCGGGTTGAGTGACACCGTGGCCTTAGAACCCGCCTTGAAAGAGGCGGTGGAAACCGTGGCACGGGTTGTCAGTTTGTTCTGTCCGCCGTCTTCCGTCACTTCATTGGCAAGCACCGGAGAAAACTTAGTCCAATCAGCAGCCTGATCACCGTCAGCCACCAGCACCGTAGCCGTCACATCACTGCCTACGCCCACCGCCGCGCGGGTCTTCACCATGCCCTGCACGCTTTGCGACACTTGGATAGGAGTCGCGTTCACCGGATTCTCGGGCAAAAGGTCATTGTCATTGCTTGAGCAGCTTGCCAGCAAAAGGGCCATAGCCGCCACACTTAGTTTCGTTTTCATTGTTTTCTAAAAGTTTTATAGTTAATAAATATGTCTATTGTTCTGTTTCGGCAGACCGATTGTCCACCAGTTCCCCACTGCCGGAGTCACCCTCCTGCCACCGTCCGACCGTAGCGACAGCTACAATCTCCACCGGATCGGGAATGACGGGATCGGGAAGTTCCACCCGGACGGTATAAGCCGTTCCGCCTTCCCCCTCCCCGCCTTCGAACCGTACGGGAAGGGCACGGTATTCGCGGTCGTGTGTCCGGTCATCGTCTACCGAAAGTACCAGGTCGATGGTCAGCGTAGAGGAAGGCTGTACCAGCACATAGCCCGGCAGCGTCAGCTTGTTGCCGTCAAACGGAAGGCCCTCCGCCTCTTCGCCCGCTTCATAAACGGGCACGCTCACCGTGCGCTCACCCGGCAAGAGCGACTCTTCGGCCAGGGAGAGGGTCACCTCGTCCGTCAGTCCGTTCAGATGGAGCGACCGCACGCGGAGCGCCCCGGTATCTTCGGCCTCTACCGTGAGTGTAAAGATCAGTTGCGTCAGCAAGTGCCGATACAGGAGCGATTGGCTGTCGGACTCCCCGAAAGGAGCGGAAAGCGATCCATTCTGTTCGCCCGTCAGCATCAGGTCTTCTTCTCCCGTCAGGCGGTAAGTCAGCCGCCCGTCAGCCGTCAGCGGTGCCGGAGGATAGTATCCCCGCAGATAGAGCGCCGAGCCGTCCGACGGATAGTAGCGTTCGGGCATCAGGCGGATCTCGTTGTCCGTGGCAATGCCGTCCCAGCTCCCGTCGTACTGTCCAGTACGTACACCGTAAGCGACACACACCGGGGTATCGCCGAAAACGTCCACCGTCGCACGGGTACGGATACCCGTAAAGAGACGGATGGGAACCGGCTCCGGTTCCGGACGCGGTTCGAGCGAGCGCTCCGTACACGAGAAGAGAAGCTGGGAAAGAAAGGCAGCTTTCAGTATGTATTTCAGTTTGAGTATCATATTCCCATTGTATTTCTAAAACCTATATCCCAGCCCCAGGTTGATCCCCGTCAGACCCCAACGGACGAAGGAGGCCGGATGGTGATAGTATGCATGGGGAGGTTCGTTATCATAAGCCTTGGCGGACGAATGGAGGTATCCCCCGCGCACTCCCGCCTCGATGCCCCAATGACGGGACAGGGGGACATACACGCCTGCGGAGAGTCCCGCATGCCGGTAACGTCCGGTGCGGCTTCTGCCTGTGGCGTCCGTATCGCCTGCGGGCGAGGGACGGTAATCGAAATCGCCCGACTGACCGTAGACACCCAGATAGAACCAACGGTAACGCCCGTCACCTTTCAGCCACAAACGGGGCTCGAGGCTGTAGCCGGAGACGCCCCAGAAACGGTGATCGCGCCCGCCTTTCCAGTCTGAATACGCCGCAGAGGCCATCACAGACCAACGGCGGGCAAAGTGAAGCTCCAGCGCCAGGTTGGGCCTGAAAGCTCCCAGGCGGCCTTCCGCCGTCAGCCCCGACCAGTCGGCAAGGTTCGTCTTCAGGGAGAAGACCATCCGATGCGGGTTTTCTGCTCCCGACCCCGCAACCGTACCGGGATGACCGGCCGGACCGACCGGTACAAAAAGAATGGGGGGCGGGCACGGGCGGTTGTCCGGAGCAGATGGGACCGCAGGAGGCAAAAGCGGATATCGGGAGGCATACATGCCATAGTTGCGGCGGGCGGCGGATAAAGTATCCGCACCCGCAGGCTCGCGCAGGCAGACAATCACCACGTCGCGCTCTTCGCCGGGATAGCAAACGGCATGGTTGTGAGTCACGAAATACTCCTCTTTCATTCCCTTGCGGGTGATCAGTTCGGACTTCACACGGCTGCTACGCACATAGGCCAGCCAAAGATTGTCGTGTACGCTCCCGCCCGAAGTGCAATGACCGTCTACATAGATACGCATCTTCCCGTCGGCGATAGGGCCACGGAAAGAAGAGACGGCGGCAAACAGGCGTTTCAGCTCGTGATTGTTGCCTTGATAGTCGGCATACAGAACGTCACGCCCCTGTACAAAACGGAACGTGTGCAACGAATCGCAGTCCGAAACCGCACGTGTGCCGACACCCCGACCGCAGACCGGTGCGGAGAGCAAAAGGATATATCCGAGCAGCAGTAAAATTCTGTTCATGGCGGCAATCTCTAAAAAACGGTTTACAAACAAAGTTCTGTCAAATGGATTTCACTGAATATGCTGCGCATCATCTGGTTGACAACCCCCATACGGGAGGCCACCGACCCATAACAGCCATAGACACGCTGCTCGTCGACATCCGGAGAAACCGGACACACCCCCTCGTGCAGGATCAGCAACAAGGACAGCAGGTCGATGGAGCCCAAAGGCTTGCACAGTTCATAAGAAACGGGACTATCGGGAGATTCCGGGCATATACAGCGAATCAGCCCTCCACGCTCCAACAAGGGAAGGAGGACAGAAACATTCCGGAAAACGCAATCGGAAGAATCAGGAGGACAAGATATGCCGGCATCACGGTAATAGATGTAACGAAGCACCCTGACAGCCTCCTGGGTTAAAATTGTAAGCATAACTTTTTGTTTTGTTTGTGAAGACCGTTACTTTGTAGGTAACGGCATTTAACAAATATCTGAAACAGACAGCGTTCTAAACCGAATAATTAGATTTAAACAATAAAAGGCATCCGATGATGGCAATAAAATGTTCATCCACGTTAAATTACACCAACGCGGACAACCCTTCTTATTGCTTTTTTAAGAGAAAATAGGGAAAACTAATGCTAAGCATGCATCTTTTTTAAAATTAATTATCTTTTTATTGAAAAACTTGCCTTTTTATTTGTTTGTGTGAAAAATAATGTCCAATTTTGCAGCAATAAAGCGATGCCGTTACCTACAAAGTAACAGACTACCTACACTACTGATTATAAGCGTAATACCTTCAATACATTCTACCTTCAAACCGCACTTAGCACATAGTTGAGTATCTTCCTGTTTGTCCGGTCTACTTCCTTATCACCGAAAGGTTTCAGGTAAGTTTCCGTAACTTTCACCGAAGAGTGTCCCAGCCCACGGCTGATCACTCCCACGGGCGTCTCCTGATGAAAGGCAATCGTGGCCCACGTGTGACGCGCGGTGTATGAACTGAGCCTGCCGCCCAATCTCAAATCCACCGACACCCGTTCCAGCCGGCGGTTCAGGTTGCGCAGTTCACATTGATATTCCTGATAAGGAGTCAGCACCTTCTCCTGCCGACGTTTCCCGGTACGGGGTTGTCCCAGGATGGGCAGCAGGTAGCTCGGATGATCGTTCTCCGCCATCCTCCGGTTGATGATGTCCATCGCCTCACGGGGCACGGTAATGCTGACCTCCTGCCCCGTCTTATGCCGGCAGTAGGTCAGCACCCCCTTGTCAAGATTGCTCCTGCGCAGGTGTGCCAGATCGACAAACGGGATGCCCCGCAGCATAAACATCAGCACAAACCAGTCCACAGCCTTCGCCGAGGCCGATTCATCCGGACACCCCGACATGCGGATCATACGCCCCACCGTGCGGGCATCCACGGCACGCTTCACGTCGGAGCGCGTACCGGTGTATACCTTGTCGAAAAGCCCGGTCACATATCCCGGACGCCCCTTCATCCCCCGGTTGTAGCCCGCACGCAGGGCACGCATGTAAGTAGACACCGTGTTCCAGCTAAGCCCCCGGCCAAGCAGCAGAAATTCGTAATTCCCCAGAAATGCCGGGGTCACCTCTTCAAATCCTATCTCCTCCTTTCCCGCGCTCTCCCTGAGCAAACGCAGCATGTTGTGGTAAATGCGCCGGGCGGACTCACGGCCCTCTTCACGGAACCTTTCAATCTCCGAAATCATAAATACTGTTAATGTTTCATTCATCTTATTCATTGTTTTTAATTTACAATATCCCCTTAAATATAAATTGTACAGAAAGCCGGATAACCGAACCTATATCTTTACAAAACACATCTAAAGAGACTTTACGGAACAATCCTTGGGACGATATGCTGTACACTTTTTGTATATCTTTGCCGATCCTAACGTCGTTTTAACAAACATTGGCATCCAGCCATCCCATACAAACCTCAAAGTAAGATGAAAAAGAGCATCCAGGACCTGAAAGAGTCATTAAGAAAAAAGGAACAGAAACAACAAAGACTGCACGAACAAGAAGATAAGATAGAAAAAGACATCCGTGTGCTGCGATACCTGATAGAACGGGAGGAACAGGCCGCCTCTGCACAAGCCCCCCGGAAACGGAAAATCGCCCGAAAGCAGGTAAGCGACTTCTTCACCCGGATCGCCCTGTTTTACGAAGACCTGCAACGGCGCCTGAACCTGCGCATCACTTACCGCTGCTTCTGCCGCTGGCTCTGCACCCGCTACGAGTTCGAGTCACGCTACCACGACCGCCACAAGTTGTCGCCTTGCACGGTACTGGGGTATTTTAAAAGGGAAAGGGGTGGGTAAGCTTCATCAGTCAACCTACATAGTGGGCAATGCTTATGGGTTGCTTAGTATATTGTTTTTCTAAGAGAGAACTTCACCCAAAGATGTTTTCAACAAAGTAGATTTACCCGACGCCGAGGTCCCGTCAGGATGACAATCGGATACTTGTTTGTCATCTCTAATAACTTCTGTTTTATCATTGTTAGTTCACACGGCAGGATTGAATCAAGGATATGCCGTATATACCGCGGGGAAGAACTTATTGTCGACAGGGAAAAATGGATAGCAGTGCGGAGCGGCTTAGTTCAATTCAGGCAACAGCGTTGCCTATTTCCAAATATCTTCATTCTCCCAATTTGCAGGAAATCCCATTGCCCGGACATCAATTGAAGGGTAACGGTTTAATAAATCCTTAAACCTTGTCACAAACAAATGGTTAGGATTGATTATATCCAAAAGATACACAATCATGCTCAATATAAGTATGTAGGCGACTTGTGTACGTACAGCCACTAGTATAAAAATAAAAAGCTTACCCTGAGCGCGCTGATCTGACGGGAAGCGGGGTAAGCATGTTGCTGCGAAGATAAAACAATTCTCTTAAAATACAAAATAGTTGCCATATTTATTGTTTTTGATTCACGGCTCTTTCATTTAAGAAATATAGTTCATCGCTTGTTATTGTAGCAAAAAGCCTTATATTCGTGCGCAGCGATGCTGAAGCACCGCCTTAGGTGTTTCTTCTTATCGTTCATTTTATTTTTTAATCGTTACTAAATATCAGGATTCAACGATCCACTTTTCGATGTTTCGGGTTTGGGCACTGAAATTTACGCCAATCTTAAAAAGCTTACGGCCGTCAGTCGCAAAAGGTTGCGTATAATGCTTCCCGTTGATCTGTCGGAGGGCTTCTTCGGCAGTGCCATCCAACTTGAACTCCATCACATAAATGAATTTATCTGTTTTCAAAACGAGATCGACACGCCCTTCAGCGGTATGATATTCCACTTGCGTATAGAATCCCATTAGCTTAAAGACGATGAAAAGCACATTCTGATAGTGCAGTTCCCGATCACGAATCATTTCGTAAGGGGTATCCGCAAAGAAACTCTGCAGACGGCGGAAAAAAGAATCATAGTCCCCGGCACGAACCTCTTGTACGAACTTCTGAATTTCAAACGGGGCTTCTACTTTATTGGTGTCCGCATAATAAGGAAGCAGAAACTTCATGAACCCCTCCTCCACTTCGCGATTCGGGAATCCCAAACGGTAAATCCCGAATTCACGGTCATACCCCTTGATGGTGAGGTAACCGCTCTGATAAATTACGGGAATAGGATCGGTAGAGGAAGAGTCGATGCTGTTCAATACATCCGCATCGGTTTCCACATGCGCCATTTTATGAAGATCATAGTGATGTATCTGCAAGAGTTCTACCAGATAGGTAGGAGTACCCGTTTCAAACCAATAATTTCCAAATTTCATTTTATAGAACGTATTCAGCAAGCTGAAAGGATTGTAAATGCCGATCGAATCTTCCACAAAATGGTACCCGTCATAGCATGCCTTCAATTCACGGCACACCTCTTCATAACCCATCCTCTGCCTGTCGGCAAGTTCGTACAACTCTTGATCCAGATTGGTCCGTATTTCCTCCTCGGTGATGCCGCACAATGCCACGTAACGTTCGTCCATCGACAAATCGATCAGATTGTTCAAAGCACTGAATACACTCACTTTACCAAACTTGGTGACACCGGTCAGAAAAGCGAACCGGATGTATCCATCCATTGTTTTGATAGCTCCATAAAAGGCTTGCAAGGTCTTGCGAAACTCTTTTTGCAATTCTTCATCCCCAATGGATTGCAGCATGGGCTTATCATATTCATCCACCAGAATGACTACACGATGCCCCGTCAGTTTACAGGCACGCTCTATGACACCGGCAAAGCGCAGAGACAAAGAGCGCTCCGAAGGTTCAGCTCCATAGAGTTTCTCCCATGACACAATGGCTTTCTCCAATATATCCTCAAGGCTTTGCGGTGAGTCATATTTCTCTATATTTAAATCCAGATGCAATATCGGATGTTCTATCCACTCTTTCTCGAGCTTTTCCATCGCCAGTCCTTCAAAGAGTTCCTTTTTTCCCCGAAAATAGGCCTCGAGAGTAGAAACAAGCAGACTCTTCCCAAAGCGACGGGGGCGGCTCAGGAAATAATAACTCCCCGTCTTCACCATTTGATAAACCAATGCGGTTTTATCTACATAGAAAAAACCCTCTTTACGGATTTTCTCAAAATTCTGTATTCCGATAGGATAGATTTTATCGCTCATATTCTTTATTGTTCCGGAGATAAGTAACAGACCCATCTGTGGATACAAAGATACTATTTTTTTCTGTGTTTCGCATGTCATACTTGAAAAGCAACGCCGTGACAGTAAAAAAAGTTTTTCACTTCACACAAGAGAGATGTAATTTTGTCACGTAAATAAAAGCAACAATTATGAAAGAATTAAATTTTGACTGGCTGCTGAACGGAAGCTGCCTGCTGTCGGACGTGGCGATGGCATATTTCACAACCTGTGTTTATCCCCGCTCGGCAGGCAAACGGATGCGCGACGAGATAGAACGCTATCCGAACCTGTACGCCGAACTGCTGGAAGCGGGATACAAGCGTCCCAACACACTGTTGACGCCGCGCCAGATCTGTATCGTGATCCGTCACTGGGGAATGCCCGACACGGTGTACAAGTGGCTGCGCGAGCACCCCGCGGATCGGGTTCAAAAACTGTTCGCCGACCGCAAATTCGACTGATATATTTTATATATCTTTTGTTTATTATTTATTTATGTGCAGGTCTGCATGTTGGCGGCCTCTAAATTCATCCGCACAGAAAGCTGAGCAACAGCGCATTAGGAGTACCAAAGCATGTTGGTGTCCGTGTTGGTGGTTTAGAGGCTCCGGATGATGGAAACAGAGGTTCCGGAAAGGCCCGGACGAGGCTCGGTTTCACCCCCGCAGAGCGTGCGCTGCCCTGCAGAGGACCCTGTGACTTTTTGCGCCGTAATGCGGCACTCTGCATCACTTTCTTGCATCACCGGCTGTCCGTGCTTAGCTTTGTCACACCGTTCGGGAAAGAGCGGTACACTCGATAACCTGTAAAATGAAATACTATGAACGCATCGACTGAAACAATTCTGAAAAAAGGATATATCCTGATCCCCAAATCCCTGATCGAAGATTTCCTCAAAGCCGGATTGGGCACAGAGGGCTATCTGGAAGCGTGGATACGCGTATTGGCGCTGGTCAACTATTCGGATACGGAGATCTGTGTGCAAGGCAACCGGATGATCTGCCGACGGGGAGAGACGGTATACACCTACAGCCACTGGGAAAAGGTGCTGGGATGGAGCCGCTATCGCACCCGCCACTTCTTCGAAACCCTGTTTAAATCCGGAATCATGGAGGCCGTGGAGAACTCCGCCGGAATCACCCTGCTACGGGTGATAGACTATGACCTCTGGACCGGACAGAAAAAGGCGGCCGCCACCCGGAGCAACCATGCCACGGAGGGTTTCGACGACTTCTGGGACCTCTACCACCGCATCACCCAAAAGGACAAGATAAACATAGCCCGTGCCCGGAAAGAATGGAATAAACTGACGGCAACGGAGAAGAAGCTGGCCTTGGAAAACATCGAGGAATATTATGCCCACCAAAAAGATATACGCTTCTGCAAACAGGCGGCCACGTATCTGGCGGATAAAGCGTTCCTGAATGAATATGAGTTTTAAACCCACCACAAATCCAAATCATTATGCTACAACCCCAAGCACCCGAACTCGAGGAAACCATCCTCGGAGCCTGCCTGATCGAAAAAGAAGGCATGGCACTGGTTGACGAACTGCTGAAACCGGAAATGTTTTATGTCACCCGTCATCAACTGATTTATGCCGCACTGCAGGCGATGTTTCACGCCGGTACGAACATCGACATCCTCACCGCCACCGAAGAGCTGCGCAAGCGCGGAAAGCTGGACGATGCCGGAGGGCCGTTCTACATCACCCAACTGAGCAGCCGGGTGGCAAGTTCGGCACATCTGGAATATCATGCGCGCATCGTGCACCAGAAGTACATCCGAAGAGAAATGATCGTGGGATTCAGCAAGCTGCTGACCCTCTCCGGCGATGAAACCATCGACCTGACAGACACGCTGGTGGATGCTCACAACCTGCTGGACAGGCTTGAAGGAGCCTGCGGACACAACCGGCAACTACGGGATATGGACTCTCTGATGCAGGCCACCCTGGTGGAAGCGGAAGGGCGAATGCGGAAAAACAAGGACGGAGTGACCGGCATCCCTACCGGACTGACCGAACTGGACAAGATGACGGGCGGATGGCAAAACAATGACCTGATCACCATCGCCGCCCGGCCGGCAGTGGGGAAAACCGCCTTCGCGCTCCATCTGGCTAAAGCCGCAGCAGCGGCAGGACATCATACGGTGGTGTACAGCCTCGAGATGCAGGGCGAACGGTTGGGTGACCGATGGCTCCTGTCGGCAGGAGAGGTGGACCCGCACCTCTGGCGAAGCGGTAAAGTGTCGCAGGAAACATGGCTGCAAGCCCGGCAGACCGCAGGAGAACTGGCAAGACTGCCCATCTGCGTAGACGACAACCCGGATATGAGCATGGACCGGGTACGCTCAAGCGCACGGTTGCTGCAAAGCAAAGGCAAGTGCGACTTTATCATCATCGACTATCTGCAACTGTGCGACATGCGCACCGAACAGAACAACCGGAACCGGGAACAAGAGGTGGCACAGGCCAGCCGTAAAGCCAAGCTGCTGGCCAAGGAACTGCACATACCGGTCATCTTGCTGAGCCAACTCAACCGCGGCTCCGAAAACAGGGCGTACGGACGCCTGGAATTGGCGGATCTGCGTGAGAGCGGCGCCATCGAGCAGGATTCCGACCTGGTGGTTCTGCTCTATCGCCCGGCACTGGCACACCTGGCAACGGACAAGCAGAGCGGATATCCGACAGAGGGGCTGGGGATAGCCATCATCGCCAAACACCGCAACGGCGAGACGGGCAATGTATACTTCGGACACAACAGGAGCATGACAAAAATCGGCGACTATGTGCCGCCGACGGAATGGATAAGGAGGAACGCGAAATAAAATGGAAAAGCCGGAGTCTACAGGCTCTCTATCTCTCCGGCGGACAATCCTGTCACCTGACAGATGGTTTCGACCGGCAGGTTCAATGCCTTCATCCTCCGGGCATTCGCCTGCTTCTCTTCCATGCGGCCTTCGGCAAGACCTTCCTGACGACCCTCCTGACGACCTTCCTGGCGGCCCTCGGCAAGACCTTCCTGACGGCCCTCGGCAAGACCTTCCTGACGGCCCTCCATAGCTGCCGTACTCAATACATCATTCTGAATCATAATCGCATTGATATGTTCATCATAAGCCAATTGTTCTGCCTTATTCATGTTATAATAGACAAGTTTACGACGGGCTTCCTCCAGTCCCGGAGCCTTGGTGTCGGGATGGATCACACCTGTCTTGAGATATTCAATCCACTCCTCAAGGGGCGTGACAGCCACTTTGTTGAACTCGTTCACACGAATAAGGAAATACTCAGGAAAGATCTCGGCAGGCAATTTACGGACGATGGCGTTCTTCTCTTTGGTGCTCACCTCCAGAAGGTCGCCCGTGTGGACACCCACGAAAGAGTTCTGACCGTGGTAAAGGTAATCAGTACCACGACCGATATCAAAGTAGAGGATACTGATGGAATACACCTTCTTAACCTCAGAGTAGAGCTGACCCAACTCGATATGTTCCGTGATCGCCTTGGCAACACCGAAAAGAATACGTTCCAGATAATAAATCTCACGGGTATTCTGAACCTCCACAATAATGATCTCGTCTTTGCTGTTACGCGCCTTTATGTCGACACGGTTGAATTTATCCGTTTCATTCAACTGATTGCCTTCACTCTCCAGAATCTCGACGATACGGATGGGCTCACCCAGCAAAACGGTGAGAAAACCCTCCAACACACCGAAATTGGCCTTGTTACGCAACAGGCGTTTCACCGCCCAATCAAAACGAATATACCGGTCTTTCTGTTCCATCATATACGAATAATATCTATCCTACAAATATAAGCTTTAAAAAAGAACTATCCAAGCATACGGCGGAAGAAATAAAAGGAAGAAACGGATCGGAGAGTCGGGCAACAACGAAACAGAGCCTCTGTTTTCTTGACTATACGCCTATATATTCTTTCTATTTTATTTGACTTTACCTATTTTATTTCGTATCTTTACGTAGTGATTGAGATAAGAAATTTATTAACCTAAACCTTAACTTTTTATCGTATGGAAGTATCAGTAGAGCGCTATCAGCGCAAAAAGTATGTCAATCAGGAGAACTCTCCCGTGCTGTATTATATCCGCCAGAAGGCGGGAACAGCCAAAGTTGTGGATATCGACGCGCTGGCAGAAGACATCCAGACCAATTGCGCCCTGACAACGGGCGACGTGAAGCACACCATCGAGGCATTGGTGGAACAGTTGCGCAAGGTGCTGACCCAGGGAAACAAAGTGAAAATAGAGGGACTGGGCACCTTCCACATGACGCTGACCTGCCTGCCCGGCGAAACGGAAAAGGAATGCACGGTGAAGAATATCAAGAGGGTAAACGTACGCTTCATCCCCGACAAGGCGATGAAACTGGTGAACGCCAGCCGGAGCATGACCCGGAGCCCGAACAACGTAAACTTCGCGTTGGTATCGGCAGGCGCCCCGGAAGGAGGAGGTAGCGGAGGCGGAGATATTGTGGATGACCCGACGGCATAAATCCGCACCACAGGGTAGCACAGAGTCTCACAGAGAATATATATTTTAATTGGATGTACTTTTTCAACAAAACTCCGTGTTACCCTATGTCCTCTGTGGCAAAACCGTGAAACAACGAAACTTAATACAGCAAAAAACGATGAAGAAATTACAGAAAATACTGGAATGCATCCTGGCGTTCCTGATGTTTCTCCGCGGGGGGAACACCGAAAAATAGAACCGGAACTATGAGAGAAATCAATCTGATCGTGATTCACTGCTCCGCCACGAGAGAAGACCGCTGCTTCACGGAGTACGACCTGGAAGAATGCCACCGGAGGCGGGGATTCGACGGAGCAGGCTATCACTTCTACATCCGTAAGAACGGAAAAATAGTTACCACCCGACCGGTGGAACGAATCGGAGCGCATGCCAAGGGATTCAATGCACACTCCATAGGCATCTGCTATGAAGGAGGGCTGGACTGCAACGGGCGCCCCAAAGACACCCGGACAGAATGGCAAAAACATTCGATGCGGGTACTGGTAAAAGTGTTGCTGAAAGATTACCCGGGAAGCAAGGTATGCGGGCACCGTGACCTGAGTCCCGACCTGAACGGAAACGGAGAGATAGAACCGGAGGAATGGATCAAGGCATGTCCTTGCTTTGAGGTGAAAACGTTTTTTTAATCTGAAACCTAACACCCTTCATCAGCAATAAAAAGAGCCATATCAACTCTACTTTTGAGAATGATACGGCTCTTTTATGTTTATCAGTTACAATGACATATTGAACTCTATTTGACAACCCAAAGCATTCATAATCCGATAAAGAGTAGAAGTCCGTAGATCCGTTTGTCCACTTTCTACTCTTGAAATGTATGAACGGTTACTGCCGATACGTCGGGCAAGTTCAGCTTGTGTCACTTTAGCTTTTTTGCGAGCATCTTCTATAATTTTCCCGGTATAGAAAGCATACGCTTTCTCTTCTGCTTCGATGCGTGAGGGGGTTCCTATTTTACCGAATTTAGCATCAAGCACAGCATCATAGTCCACTAATTGATTGTTGTTTTCGTGCATAATATTCCTCCTTTATTTTAATTGCTTTTTCTATTTCAACCGTTGGGGTTTTCTGAGTTTTTTTCTGAAAACCGTTAAACAATACTACAATATGACCTTCATCAAAGATAAAGAATACACGATAAATATTTCCACCATACTCTGTACGAAGCTCAAATATTCCATCTTTTATGGACTTTACAAACTTCTTAGTCACTTTCTCTTGAGTTTTCAGCAGAAGCAATCCGTATTGAATCTATCCTGTTCTTTCTCAGTTAAAGTTTCCATAAAGGCTTCAAAATAGCCTCCGTATGTACGTATCTTCCGTATCTGTTCCACAGAAAGAAAGCCCTGCACGAAAGAAAAAAAACAGGCCGGGAAACTTGAAGAGTATTTGTTATCTTGAAGCAACGGTAAACAGTAAACAAAAAAAGGAAGCCGAATCAAATGATTCAGCTTCCTTTTTCTCTGAGCGGAAAACGAGACTCGAACTCGCGACCCTAACCTTGGCAAGGTTATGCTCTACCAACTGAGCTATTTCCGCAATGTAGTGCCCAGAACAGGACTCGAACCTGCATGCCTCTCGACACACGCACCTGAAACGTGCGCGTCTACCAATTCCGCCACCTGGGCATTGACTAATCAGAAACCTGCCGTTAAAAAAAATGGAGAGGAACAGATAACCGACGTTCTTGTTGAGCGGAAAACGAGACTCGAACTCGCGACCCTAACCTTGGCAAGGTTATGCTCTACCAACTGAGCTATTTCCGCAAAACAACTTTAATACAGAATGTGAAGAGAAGGAGACTCGAACTCCCACGACAGTAATGTCACTACCCCCTCAAAGTAGCGCGTCTACCAATTCCGCCACCTCTCCGATTCTTGATTAAAGCTTTGAACTATTCTCACCTTTGTGCCCAGAACAGGACTCGAACCTGCATGCCTCTCGACACACGCACCTGAAACGTGCGCGTCTACCAATTCCGCCACCTGGGCAAAAGGTTTCCAACATTTCAAAGAGAGCGGAAAACGAGACTCGAACTCGCGACCCTAACCTTGGCAAGGTTATGCTCTACCAACTGAGCTATTTCCGCATTTGCAACCGTTGTTTCTCGATTGCGGTTGCAAAGGTAGGCATTTTCTTGATATCTGCAAGCATTCGGAACACTTTTTTCTCAAGAAAATGTGCATTGTGTTTTTGGCAAACGACAAATGTTTTGATTATCAACTCATTCTATCGCGATAATCTTCGTAGGAAAACTGCCTGAAGATTTCGGCTTTGCCATCCGCTGTCCACAGAGCAATGGCAGGATGGTGAATTCCATTAAACATATTCGTTTTTACCATTGTATAATGTATCATATCTTCAAAGACAATTCGTTCGCCTGCCTGCAGTTCATGGTCGAAACTCCAGGACCCCATATAATCTCCGCTCAGGCAGGAATTGCCCCCGAGACGATAGACAAACGGTCCCTCCTCTCCCATCACCGCTCCGCGAACGGCGGGCTGATAAGGCATTTCAAGACAGTCGGGCATGTGGCAGGTGAAGCTGACGTTGAGAATGGCCGTACGGATGCCGCGGCTTTCGACAATATCCACCACCTCGGAGGTGAGGACTCCGGTTTGCCAGGTGAAAGCCGAACCGGGCTCGAGGATGACACGCAAATGCGGATAGCGCTTTTTCAATCCTTGCAGCAAGCCGGTCAGATGCCGGGTATCATAATCCTTGCGGGTCATCAGGTGACCACCGCCCAGGTTGAGCCACTTGATTTGAGAAAACCACGGTGAGAACTTCTCTTCAAGATGTTGCAAAGTGCGCTCGAGCTCAAACGAAGATGACTCGCAATGGCAATGACAATGGAAACCTTCGATCCCCTGCGGCAAACGGGCGGGCAACAGATCGGCAGTGATCCCGAAACGGGTGCCGGGAGCGCACGGGTTATAGAGTTCGGTCTCTACCTCCGAATACTCGGGATTAACACGGATGCCGCAAGAAATGCCGCTGCCTTCGGCCACGGTCAGCGGATAGAAGCGGCTGAATTGAGACAGGGAATTGAACGTGATGTGGCTGCTGCAACGCATGATCTCCGGGAAGTCCGCCTCGGTATAGGCCGGGGAATAAGTATGCGCCTTACTGCCGAACTCTTCGAGCGCCAAACGGGCTTCGTAGACGGAGCTGGCCGTGGAGTGTCCGATGTACTCCCTGAAAATGGGAAATGAACGCCACATGGCAAAAGACTTGAAAGCAAGGATGATTTCAACTCCGGCATCATCGGCTACACTCTTTATCAGGCTGAGGTTCTTTCTCAGCAGCTCCTCTTCCATGATATAACACGGAGAGGGGAATTGGGTAAAATCTATCATAGTCAACTACAAGGTTCACCACAGAGTAACACAGAGTCTCACGGAGTTTTAAGTTTTTATCAGTGGGATCTTAAGGAGAGAAAAATTTCTCTGTGCGGCTCTGTGTTACTCTGTGGTGAGAATAAATTATTCTATTACTTTAAATCTGGCGAAACGCAGCAACAGCTGTTTATCGCCTGCATTACGGAAATGAATGGTAGCTTTGGCATTGTCGCCCGTACCTTCTACGCGGATCACCTCACCCAGGCCGAAGCGTTCGTGCTCGATGGTCTGTCCGGGCTGTACGCCGGCGACGCCGGCTCCGGAAGCTGACGATGGGGAGAGCGTAGTCCCACTTACCTTTTTCAAATTACGGGGGACCGTCGGCGCGATGATCTGCGCCTTCGGCCGTTCGCGTTCCGGACGGTCGGCCGAAGGACGGGCAGAGAAGCGTTCGGAAGACGAACGGCGCGAATACCCCTCTTCCATCTCGCGGCGGAAGCGGCCGGCCCCTTCGTCGATGCTCCGGCCTAAAGCGGCCTCCTGCGGAAGTTGCAGGAAACGGGTGTCGATGTCCCGCAAGAAACGGCTGGGGCTGCCGAACTCCATCTTACCGTAACGGAAACGGGTTTTGGCAAACGAGAGGAAACAGTGCTCTTCGGCACGGGTGATGGCTACATAGAACAAGCGTCGCTCCTCTTCCATCGCACGGGGTGAATCGCCCGCCATCCCGCTGGGGAAAAGATTCTCTTCCATCCCCACCACGAATACGTTGCGGAACTCCAGTCCTTTGGCGGAATGTACCGTCATCAGAGTCACCTTCTCGCCGTCTCCCTCCTTGTCGGAATCCTGATCGGTGAGCAGGGATACTTCGGAGAGAAAGTCGATCAGAGAAACGTTCGTGTTCCCCTCTTCCTGACGCATGGCACAAAAATCATTCATACCGTTCACCAGTTCCTCGATGTTTTCTTTCCGGCTGAGATTCTCGGGCGAATTGTCCTGGCAGACTTCATTGATGATGCCGGACTGACGGATGATTTCCGTACCTATTTCATAAGCATTCTTTACGGTCACATCTGCCATAAACTGCTCGATCAGCGCACGAAAATCCTGCAATTTGGTATGTGTGCCTTTATTGATGGAAAGCCCGTACGTAATGGGTTCGCAGAGTGCGGTCCAGAGGCTGACATTGTTATCGGTGGCGGCAGTAATAATCTTGCCCACCGTGGTATCGCCAATGCCGCGTGCCGGATAATTGATAATCCGCTTGAACGCCTCTTCGTCATTGGGGTTGACCACCAGGCGGAAGTAGGCTATGATATCTTTGATCTCCTTGCGCTGATAGAAAGAGAGGCCGCCGTAAATCTTATAAGGCATGCCCCGTTTGCGCAAAGCCTCTTCGAAGACACGGCTCTGGGCATTGGTACGATAAAGGATGGCGAAGTCGGAGTATTCATAATCGTGCTCGCGACGCAGTTGCGCTATTTTATTGGTCACAATGTCGCCTTCTTCCACATCACTGTAAGCCTGAAAGACCCCGATGGCCTCACCCCGTTCCTTCTCGGAGAACACCTCTTTGGGGATCTGCCGTTCGTTCTTTTCGATCAGGCTGTTGGCCGCACGGACAATGGTCTGGGTGGAACGGTAGTTCTGCTCCAGCTTGAAGACTTTGGTATCGGGATATATCTTGGTGAAATACAAAATATTGTCAATGTCCGCTCCCCTGAAGGAGTAGATGCTCTGCGCGTCGTCGCCCACCACGCATACACGCTGATTCTCCTTTGTCAGTTGCAGCACGATGCTGTGCTGTGCATAGTTGGTGTCTTGATACTCGTCGACAAGCACATAGCGGAACTGCTCGCGATAGCGTGCCAGCACGTCGGGAAAGTCGCGGAAAAGGATATAGGTATAGACCAGCAGATCGTCGAAATCCATTGCTCCGGCCTGCCGGCAACGCTCCCAGTAGCGGCTGTAGATATCCCGTATGGCAGGCATCTTTGCGGCAAGATCGCCCTCGTACGCCTCCTTGTTGGCTGCGTATCCCGAAGGAGACACCAGGTGGTTCTTCGCATTGGAGATGCGTGCCTGCACACTGCCGGGCTTATAGGTCTTCTCGTCAAGCCCCATCTCTTTGATGATGGAACGAATCAGGCTCTTGCTGTCCGCCGAATCGTAGATGGTGAACTGCGACGTAAAGCCGATATGGGACGCCTCGGCACGAAGAATACGGGAAAAAACCGAATGGAACGTACCCATCCAAAGGAATCGTGCACGCTGCTCGCCCACCTGCCGGGCAATACGCTCCTTCATTTCACGGGCAGCTTTGTTAGTGAAAGTCAGTGCCAGGATATTCCAGGGATTGTAACCGTTCTCGAGCAGATAGGCTATCTTATAAGTGAGCACACGCGTCTTTCCGGAACCGGCACCGGCGATGACCAGCGAAGGGCCATCACCGTAGAGCACCGCCGCACGCTGGCTTTCATTAAGTTCTTCGATATAGTCGGGCATAAAATTTATCTGTTAAATCTCTATTCACGGGCAAAGATAGAGGAAAGTTTGGACAACTCCGAACATTTGGGCCCTATATCCTGTTATATATTCAGAGAAATGAAATAAAAGATTTGAATTTATGAATACATTATTAATGTCTTTAATATTTACGACCATGACTTACGAAATGCCTAAACTTCCGTACGCAAACAATGCGCTGGAACCTGTAATCAGTCAGCAAACCATCGATTACCATTATGGTAAACATCTTCAAACATATGTAAACAATCTCAATAGCCTGGTTCCGGGCACCGAATATGAAGGAAAAACAGTAGAAGCCATCGTAGCCTCGGCTCCCGACGGAGCTATCTTCAATAATGCCGGACAGGTGCTGAACCATACTCTGTACTTCCTGCAATTTGCGCCGAAACCGGCAAAGAACGAACCGGCAGGCAAGTTGGGAGAAGCCATCAAACGCGACTTCGGCAGCTTTGAAAACTTCAAGAAAGAGTTCAACGCAGCTTCTGTAGGATTGTTCGGTTCGGGATGGGCCTGGCTGTCCGTTGACAAAGACGGAAAGCTGCACATCACCAAAGAGCCCAACGGAAGCAATCCGGTACGCGCGGGACTGAAACCGTTACTGGGATTTGACGTATGGGAACATGCTTACTACCTCGACTATCAGAACCGTCGTGCCGACCACGTAAACAAACTGTGGGAGATCATCGACTGGGATGTCGTAGAAAAACGGCTGTAACCTAACTCTTTTCACCACGGAGTAACACAGAGTATCACAGAGCTTTTTTTTGTTAATAATCAACAACTTAAAATCGCCTCTGTGTTACTCTGTGTTTTTTATGGTGAGTTTTGAGAAAGGGCGAAAACAAATTCCGCATGACTCCGCGATGAAATAATCCCCGATTTACTTTCTTCTTATTTTCTTTTTCACTTACTTTGCCTCCGTAAAGACAAAGGGGTGCCACCCGGTGGCTGAGATTATACCCTAAGAACCTGATGCAGTTAGTACTGCCGAAGGGATTGTGTATTTCTTCCGTTTTTTCTTTTTCCCGCACGCACCCCTCTTTGTATTTACTTTCATTTATCCCCAAACACACCTATACGAATATGAAAGTACAAGTGAACAACAAAGAAGTGGAAACAGCCGCAAGCACACTGGCCCAGCTTGCCACCCAACTGCAACTTCCCGAAAACGGTGTAGCCATCGCCGTCAACAACCGAATGATACCGCGTCCGCAATGGGACGGATTCGGGCTGCAAGAGAATGATAACCTGATTGTGATTAAAGCAGCCTGCGGAGGATAGCCTATGTTAAGCCTACAATTTATCACCCATCAAACAGAGAATTACTCCTATCTGGAATCGGCGCGCATGGCTCTCGAAGGGGGCTGTAAATGGATCCAACTGCGCATGAAAGAGGCATCGCCGGAAGAGGTGGAGGCAGTGGCACTGCAACTGAAGCCTCTCTGTAAAGCTAAAGAAGCGATCCTGATTCTCGACGACCACGTAGAGCTGGCCAAAAAGCTGGAAGTGGACGGGGTGCACCTGGGCAAAAAAGACATGCCCATCGGCGAAGCCCGGCAGATACTGGGTGAAGCATTCATCATTGGCGGAACGGCCAACACCTTTGAAGACGTAAAGCTGCATCATGCCGCCGGAGCCGACTATCTGGGCATAGGCCCTTTCCGGTTTACCACCACTAAGAAAAATCTGAGCCCGGTACTGGGACTCGAAGGCTACACCTCCATACTGGCACAGATGAACGAGGCCGGTATCCGGATACCGGTAGTAGCCATCGGAGGGATCGTGGCGGAAGACATTCCGGCCATTATGGAAACGGGGGTGAATGGCATCGCCCTCTCCGGAGCAATCCTGCAAGCACCGGACCCGGTAGAAGAAACAAAAAGAATTCTAAACATATAAGGAAATGAATCAAACTCACCACAGAGTAACACAGAGTTCCACAGAGATGGTTTTCTCTTAATACTCCATAAACAAGAAATTTAAAACTCTGTGAGACTCCGTGTTACCCTGTGGTGAAATGAACTCAAAACAAGATCAGAAATGGAAAAGTTAATCATTGCGGGACGTGAATTCAACTCCCGCCTCTTCCTGGGAACAGGTAAATTCAGCTCAAACGAATGGATGGAACAGTCGATACTGGCATCGGGCACCGAAATGGTGACAGTGGCCATGAAACGTGTCGACATGGAGAGCACAGAAGACGACATGCTGAAACATATTGTACATCCGCACATTCAGTTGCTTCCCAACACATCGGGCGTACGCAACGCGGAGGAAGCGGTGTTTGCCGCACAAATGGCACGCGAGGCTTTCGGAACCAACTGGCTGAAACTGGAGATTCATCCCGACCCGCGCTATCTGCTGCCCGACTCGGTGGAGACCCTGAAAGCGACTGAAGAACTGGTGAAACTCGGATTCGTCGTGCTCCCCTATTGCCAGGCAGATCCGGTGCTCTGCAAACAACTGGAAGAAGCGGGAGCCGCCACGGTAATGCCGCTGGGAGCACCTATCGGAACCAATAAAGGACTGCAAACCAAGGAGTTTCTGCAAATCATTATCGAACAGGCAGGAATCCCGGTAGTGGTGGACGCCGGAATCGGAGCACCGAGCCATGCGGCGGAGGCTATGGAAATGGGTGCATCGGCATGCCTGGTAAACACAGCTATCGCGGTAGCCGGCAACCCGATAGAAATGGCAAAAGCCTTCAAGCAGGCAGTAGAAGCCGGACGGACGGCATACGAGGCCGGACTGGGTATGCAGGCCATAGGGTTCGTGGCGGAAGCAAGCTCACCACTGACGGCATTTTTAAACGAATAAAACAATAACCTCGCCTCCGGCCCCTCTCCCGTCGATCACTCTTCGGGAAAAGAATACGGGGCTGAGAGATCCTAATAACGAATGTATGGAACAAAGAATAAAATTTCCCCGCTCTGAGAAGGTATATCTGTCCGGCAAGCTATTCCCCGAAATCCGTGTAGGTATGCGAAAAGTAGAGCAAGTGCCCAGCACAACTTTCGAAGGAGAAACGAAGGTGATCACTCCCAATCCGCATGTGTACATCTACGATACCAGCGGTCCTTTCAGTGACCCCGACATAGAAATCGACCTGAAAAAAGGCCTCCCGCGCCTGCGTGAAGAATGGATACTGAACAGAGGAGACGTGGAACAATTGCCCGAGATCAGTTCGGAATACGGACGCATGCGGCGGGATGACGGGAGCCTCGACCACCTCCGTTTTGAACATATCGCACTGCCCTACCGGGCCAAGGCCGGCCGGCATATCACCCAGATGGCGTATGCCAAACAGGGCATTGTCACTCCCGAAATGGAATATGTGGCTATCCGTGAGAATATGAACTGCGAAGAACTGGGCATCGAGACCCATATCACACCCGAATTCGTACGTCAGGAAATAGCCGAAGGACGGGCGGTGCTGCCTGCCAACATCAACCATCCCGAAGCCGAACCTATGATTATAGGCCGCAACTTCCTGGTGAAAATCAATACCAACATCGGCAACTCCGCCACTACCTCGAGCATAGACGAAGAGGTGGAGAAAGCAATGTGGAGCTGTAAATGGGGAGGAGACACATTGATGGATCTTTCGACCGGAGAGAACATACACGAAACGCGGGAATGGATCATCCGCAACTGTCCCGTTCCGGTGGGGACCGTACCTATCTACCAGGCTCTGGAAAAGGTAAACGGAAAGGTAGAGGACCTGACCTGGGAACTGTATCGCGACACACTGATCGAGCAGTGTGAGCAGGGAGTGGACTACTTCACCATCCATGCGGGCATCCGCCGGCATAATGTGCACCTGGCGGAAAAACGCCTCTGCGGCATCGTATCCCGCGGTGGAAGTATCATGAGCAAATGGTGCCTGGTGCACGACCGGGAAAGCTTCCTTTACGAACACTTCGATGACATCTGCGACATCCTGGCACAATACGATGTCGCAGTATCGCTCGGTGACGGCCTACGGCCCGGATCGACCCACGACGCCAATGATGAAGCGCAATTTGCCGAGCTCGACACAATGGGCGAACTGGTGGTGCGCGCCTGGGAGAAAAACGTACAGGCATTTGTCGAAGGACCGGGACATGTGCCGATGCACAAGATACGCGAAAACATGGAACGCCAGATTGAAAAATGCCACAATGCCCCGTTCTATACGCTCGGCCCGCTGGTGACGGACATCGCTCCGGGATACGACCACATCACTTCGGCTATCGGAGCGGCACAAATAGGATGGCTGGGAACAGCTATGCTATGCTATGTGACCCCTAAAGAGCACCTCGCCCTGCCCGATAAAGAAGATGTACGCGTGGGAGTAATCACTTATAAAATAGCCGCCCATGCGGCCGATCTGGCCAAAGGACACCCGGGGGCACAGGTACGCGACAACGCACTGAGCAAAGCCCGGTACGAATTCCGGTGGAAAGACCAGTTCGACCTGTCGCTCGATCCGGAACGTGCATTCTCTTACTTCCATGCCGGACGGCATACCGACGGAGAGTATTGCACCATGTGCGGACCAAATTTCTGCGCGATGCGACTGAGCCGCGATCTGAAGAAAACTCAAAAACAAAAATAGGATGACTGCAACGGAAAGGACAGCGGAATACCGGAAAGCACTCGATGTGCCTATCTCCCAACTGGAGACGGACCGGATTGTAAAAGAAATCCTGGATCGACCGGAGAACTTTGACAACATTTACCGGCTGACGTCGGACGATAAATTATTGGTGTCCTGGCGGGCCTTATGGATATGCGACAAACTGTGCAGGCAGAAGCCGGAGTGGCTGATCCCTTTCAGGGAAGAGCTGACCGGAAGGTTGATGTCCTGCGGGCACGATGGCTCGAAACGACTGCTTCTTTCCATACTCTACCATGCACCCGCAACGAAGGTGCCTTCCGTGGCTCTGCTCAACTTCTGCCTGGACGCCATGCTGTCGCCCCAAGAGAGTATCGGCGTGCAATCGCTCGCCATCCGAATGGCTTACCGCCTGTGCGAGCCCGAGCCGGAGTTGCTGTATGAGCTGCGTACCATACTGGAGAGTACAGAAACGGAAATGTATTCGACCGCCGTAAAATCGGCTGTACGGAACACATTGAAGAAGATTAACCAGAAGAATAAAAAGAAAAAATAAAATGTTTTCAGATGAATTAGAAAAGATTTCCTGGGAAGAGACGACTAAAGCCATCTATTCCAAAACTGACGCTGATGTGCGCCGTGCATTGTCGAAGGAACACTGCGATGTAAATGATTTTATGGCATTGATTTCGCCGGCTGCCGCTCCATATCTGGAGACGATGGCACGTCTCAGCCGGAAGTATACGATGGAACGCTTCGGAAAAACAATCTCGATGTTCGTGCCTCTCTATATTACAAATTCTTGTACAAACTCGTGTGTATACTGCGGCTTTAACCACAACAACCCGATGAAGCGTACCATCCTTACGGAAGAAGAGATGGTGAACGAGTACAAGGCGATCAAGAAGCTGGCCCCCTTTGAGAATCTGTTGCTGGTGACAGGCGAGAATCCTGCCAAAGCCGGAGTGGACTACATCGAACGTGCCCTCTTGCTGGCAAAGCCCTACTTTGCTAACCTTCAGATTGAGGTAATGCCACTTAAAGCAGAAGAATATGAACGACTTACACATGCAGGTCTGAACGGGGTCATCTGCTTTCAGGAGACGTATAACAAAGCCAATTACAACATCTACCACCCCCGCGGCATGAAGTCTAAATTCGAATGGAGGGTCAACGGATTCGACCGCATGGGACAGGCCGGAGTACACAAGATAGGAATGGGCGTACTGATCGGACTGGAGGAATGGAGAACGGATATCACCATGATGGCCTATCATCTCCGCTACTTGCAGAAGCATTATTGGAAAACGAAATATAGTGTCAACTTCCCCCGCATGCGCCCGTCGGAAAACGGAGGCTTCCAGCCCAATGTGGTGATGAACGACCGTGAGTTGGCACAAGTGACTTTTGCGATGCGTATCTTCGACCATGATGTAGACATCTCCTACTCTACCCGCGAAAGCGCAGCCTTCCGTAACCACATGGCTACGCTCGGAGTGACCACCATGAGTGCGGAAAGCAAAACGGAACCGGGAGGATACTTTACCTATCCGCAAGCACTGGAACAGTTTCACGTAAGCGACGAGCGGAAAGCCGTGGAGGTGGATGCAGCACTACGGTCGCTGGGACGGATACCGGTATACAAAGACTGGGACACGGCGCTGACGCTACCCCAATGCTGATAACTGAAATAAAAGGGAATTTATGGAAAGATACAGCAGACAAACCATGCTTCCGGAAATAGGAGAAGTAGGACAGCTAAAGCTAAAAGCTGCCAAAGTACTGATTGTAGGCGTGGGAGGACTCGGTTCTCCCATCGCCCTCTATCTGGCCGGCGCTGGAGTGGGTACCATCGGGTTGGCAGATGACGACGAAGTGAGCCTCAGCAATCTGCAGAGGCAGATACTCTACACGGAGGAGGAAGTGGGCGACCTGAAGGCTATCTGTGCCTCCATGCGGATCAGCGCCCTCAACAGGGAGATAAAAGTGAATGCCTGTCCGGGAAGGCTAAGTAAAGAAAATGCACGTGATCTGATAGGCCAGTATGACATCATCGTGGACGGTTGCGATAACTTTGCAACCCGGTATCTGCTCAGCGATGTCTGTTCGGAGCTCGGGAAACCGTATGTATACGGTGCTATCTGCGGATTTGAAGGACAAGTGTCCGTCTTCAACTACGGAGAAGGAACTCAACGGAAAACTTATCGTGACCTCTACCCGGACGAAGAAGGAATGTTACACATGCCTCCTCCTCCCAAGGGGGTGGTCGGAGTGACACCGGCAGTAACGGGCAGTGTGGAAGCATGCGAAGTTCTCAAAATCATTTGTGGATTCGGAGAAGTCCTGGCAGGCAAACTATGGACAATTGACTTGCGGACATTGCAATCTAACATATTTTCACTATAAAGGTTGGTTTCTGATTAAGTTAATTAGTAACTTTGCTAAACTTAACAGTTTAACAAAAGAAATGAAACTTATCGTAGTAACGACGCCTACTTTCTTTGTAGAAGAAGATAAGATTATCACTGCTCTTTTTGAAGAGGGACTGGATATTCTGCATCTCAGAAAACCGGAAACACCGGCTATGTATTCAGAGCGCCTGTTGACACTGATTCCGGAGAAATACCACAAACGGATTGTCACGCACGAACACTTCTATCTGAAAGAAGAATTCAACCTGATGGGAATTCATCTGAATGCACGAAATCCCAAAGAACCGCATGACTATTCGGGACATATCAGTTGTTCGTGTCACTCGGTGGAGGAAGTGAAGAATAAAAAGCACTTTTATGATTATGTATTCATGAGCCCGGTTTATGACAGTATCTCGAAAGAGGGATATAACTCACCCTATACAGCCGAAGAACTGCGCCTGGCAGCCAAAGACAAGATCATTGACAACAAGGTGATGGCTTTGGGAGGTATTACGCCGGATAACATACTGGAAGTGAAAGATTTCGGATTCGGAGGTGCAGTAGTTTTAGGAGATTTATGGGGCAAATTCGACGCTTGCTCCGACCAGGATTACCTGGCAGTGATAGAACACTTCAAGAAGCTGAAAAGAATGGCGGACTGAACGAAACGACAACAGACAAAATAAAATAGGGTGATTCTCCTTGCGGAGGTCACCCTATTTCGTTGAAACCTATTTGATTAAAATTCGTAATGGAATCCGAATGTAAGGTCTTCACTGCTTGCGCTAAAGCCAAAACCGTTACCCATATAATCGTCCTTATATCCTAGGAAGCCACATTTGGCAACCAGGCTGAAATGCTGGTTCAACTTGATAGCGATACCCGGTTTCAGACCGATCTCGAAACCGTTTACAGCATCACCGCCATCTTTCACCTTAGTGGTAGCAAAACCAAATCCGCCATCGACAAACAGACGTACGATCTTGTTTTCATAATAAGAAAAACGTGCGTAAGGAGCAATGGCAAATGTGTTTGTCGAGATATGCTCCTTGTATTCATGGTTGAACTGAAGCTCAACGCCCAATGCCCATTGTTCGCTCAGGTTGTATCCGATCTCCGGAGCCAGTTTAAAGGAAGTGGTATTGGCATCATCATTACGCCACAAACCTACGGTACCTCCCATGTAAAGGTCTTGTGCCTTAACAGATAAAGTTGCAATAGCAACAAATAAAAACAATACAATCTTTTTCATCTTCTTAGTAGTTTTAATTAAATACACCTATTTTGAAAACAAACAAAAGAATAATTTCACTTTTGTTTCGGGGCGCAAAAGTATATCATATTCATTAATTAAACAACTATTTCGATCATTATTCATCGGAGAACAAAATGAAAAAAGCCGCTTGTAATTGATTTACAGCGGCTTTTCTATTTAAATATTTACCGGTTTCCCTCAGAACTTATAACCTACGCTAATAGAAAGATTCAGATTCTTACCATTTACGTTGTCCATGACATCGACAAACCCGAACTGACCGTCAAGCCCTGCGATAATCTTGCCAAACTCCGCGGCAACACCGATACCAAGACCTACATCGCCACGTTTCAGCAGACCGTCGTCACCAAAGGTATCGACTTCCAAGCGCCCTTTGCCCAGATCTACTTTAGAATTACCCGCGATACCGCAAGCAAAATAAGGACCTGCACTCAACACGATATTAGTATTATCGGCTACTTTGAAACGCGCAGCAGCCATAACCGGCAGTTCCAGATAAACAGCATTCACACTCAGTTCGTCCTTCTTGGCACCTTTGGAAGATACAAACAAAGAGGGTTGCAACGACCAGATTTCATTAAATCCATACTCCATGCCACCGCCTATCTTGAATCCTACTTTGGCATTCATGTCAAAATCACCGGTAAAGTTACTGATATTCATTCCCACCTTGGCATTCCAGCTCACTTGAGAAAAGCCCACAACCGAAACGAGGGCAAACAATACAAACACAAGATTTCTTTTCATAATTCTGTAATTTTAGTTTGTTAAAAATATAATAAGTAAGGTTTCATAAGATAAAGGAAATATTTTTATTTGAATTATACAAATATTTACTCTACATTTTAGGTTTCCGCCGGCTTTTCTCTCCTGTAGGCTCTGTCTGCACCATACAGATATATACAAAAAGGCGAGGCTACCCTCTTGGAGTAGCCTCGCACAAACCAGTTAATCTAAAGTTATTCTTCGATGGCTGCCTGCGCCGCTGCCAGACGTGCGATAGGCACACGGAACGGAGAACAGCTAACGTAATTCAAACCCACTTTATGGCAGAACTTAACAGATGAAGGCTCACCGCCATGTTCACCACAGATACCGCACTTCAGGTCCGGACGGATGGCACGGCCTTTTTCGGTTGCCATACGTACCAACTGGCCTACACCATTTTGGTCGAGTACCTGGAACGGGTCTACTTTCAGAATCTTCTTCTCCAGATAAACCGGAAGGAAAGAAGCTATATCGTCACGAGAGTAACCGAAAGTCATCTGAGTCAAGTCGTTGGTTCCGAACGAGAAGAACTCGGCAGACGAAGCGATACGGTCGGCAGTCAGAGCTGCACGGGGAATTTCGATCATGGTTCCGACTTTGAAGTCGATGCGGTCTCCCACCTCTTCAAAGAGCTTGTCTGCTTCGGCACGAATCACACTTTCCTGCTGTTGGAACTCGTAAAGAATACCTGTCAGCGGCACCATAATTTCGGGATGTGTCTCTATTCCTTCTTTCTTCAGTTCAAGAGCGGCACCCAGAATGGCACGAGTCTGCATCTGTGTGATTTCGGGATACGTATTTCCCAAACGGCAACCACGGTGACCTAACATCGGGTTGTGTTCACAGAGCGATTCGACACGCTGCTGGATATATTGCAGGCTTACTCCCATTGTATCGGCCATCTCCTGCTGTCCTTTCAGATCGTGAGGAACAAATTCATGCAAAGGAGGATCGAGCAGACGTACAGTCACCGGACAACCGGCCATTGCCTTGAAGATTCCCTTGAAGTCGGCTTGCTGATATGGCAAGATCTTGGCAAGAGCTTTGCGGCGTCCCTCAGCATTTTCTGCCAGAATCATCTCACGCATGGCTTTGATCTTTTCACCTTCGAAGAACATGTGTTCCGTACGGCAAAGACCGATACCTACCGCACCGAAATTACGGGCAACTTCGGCATCATGCGGAGTGTCGGCATTGGTACGAACCTGCAGACGGGTATATTTATCAGCCAACTTCATCAGATCGGCAAAGTCGCCTGACAGTTCGGCTGCTTTCGTTTCTACTTTACCCTGATAAACCTCACCGGTACTACCGTTCAAGGAGATGAAATCTCCCTCTTTCAGCAATACACCATCCACTTCCACTGTACGGGCCTTGTAGTCGATATTCAATGCACCGGCTCCCGAAACACAGCATTTACCCATACCACGGGCAACCACGGCTGCATGTGAGGTCATACCTCCACGGGCGGTCAGGATACCTTCGGCAACTGCCATACCGGCCAAATCTTCGGGTGAAGTCTCGATACGAACCATCACAACGCGTTTTCCGGCAGCATGCCATTCGGCTGCATCGTCAGCAAAGAATACGATCTGACCGGTAGCAGCACCCGGAGAAGCCGGCAAACCGCGAGTCAGCACTTTAGCCTGTTTCAAAGCAGACTTATCGAATACCGGGTGAAGTAATTCATCCAGTTTATTGGGTTCTACACGCATCAGCGCGGTCTTTTCGTCAATCATGCCCTGGCGGAGCAGGTCCATGGCGATTTTTACCATGGCAGCACCGGTACGTTTACCGTTACGTGTCTGAAGGAACCAAAGTTTGCCTTCCTGAACGGTGAACTCCATATCCTGCATGTCTTTGTAGTGATTTTCAAGCTTGGTCTGCAATTCATCCAACTGCTTGTAGATCTCCGGCATAGCCTCTTCCATAGAAGGATATTTTGATGCACGTTCCTCTTCGCTCACACCGGCAAGCTGAGCCCAACGCTGGGAACCGATCTTAGTGATCTGCTGCGGAGTACGGATACCCGCAACCACGTCTTCACCTTGTGCATTGATCAGATATTCACCATTGAAGAGGTCCTCGCCCGTAGCGGCATCACGGGAGAAGCATACACCTGTAGCGGAAGTATCGCCCATGTTACCGAACACCATTGCCTGAACACTTACGGCAGTACCCCATTCATCGGGAATTCCTTCCATCTTACGGTACAGGATGGCACGTTCGTTCATCCATGAATTGAACACAGCGCAGATAGCTCCCCAAAGCTGTTCGTATGCACAAGTCGGGAAGTCCTTGCCTGTTTGTGCCTTTACGGCAGCTTTAAATTTCTTCACGAGTTCCTTGAGATCTTCCACCTCGAGCTCGTTGTCCAGCTTCACGCCTTTGGCATGTTTCACTTCTTCAATGATTGCCTCAAACGGATCCTGGTCTTCTTTGTTAACAGGTTTCATACCCAATACTACGTCACCGTACATCTGTACGAAACGGCGGTAAGAATCCCATGCAAAACGAGCGTTTCCGGTCTTACGGGTCAGACCTTCAACCACTTCATCATTCAAACCCAGATTCAGGATCGTATCCATCATACCCGGCATGGATGCACGTGCACCCGAACGCACAGAAACCAGCAACGGATTCTCTACGTCACCAAATTTTGAACGCATCAGGTTCTCAATATTTGCAATAGCTTTTTCTACTTCTTCTTTCAGGAGAGATACGACCTTTTCCTGTCCCATCTCGTAATATTCGGTACAAACGTCAGTTGTAATTGTGAAGCCCGGAGGTACGGGGACACCGATCAGATTCATTTCGGCAAGGTTCGCACCTTTGCCCCCAAGTAAGTTTCGCATACCGGCCTTTCCTTCTGCCAGTCCATTACCAAAGGTATAAACTCTTTTTTTGTCCATAATACGATTTTAAAGTTATTAGTTGTGATTCTTTTCTGTTCGCAAATCTAAGGATATTTCGCAAACCAGAAAACTTTTATATGAAAAACTTTCTATCAAAATGCAATTTCGACATTGCAATCTGCATTATTTCACTTCATATAGAGAAATACGAAAAAAAATACCTACTTTTGCGAAAGATTTTATTAATATGGCGTAGAATGGTGATTTAATAGATTCACGCTTTATACTCAAAGAAATCATTTTAATATAATTCAAGGAGTACTGTGGCTAGAAAGAAAAAAGAACTTCCTCTGCTGGAGAAGGTGACAATAACGGATGTGGCTGCCGAAGGAAAAGCCATCGCAAAAGTAGATGACCTGGTCGTTTTTGTACCTTACGTAGTGCCGGGCGACGTGGTAGATTTGCAAGTAAAAAGAAAAAAGAATAAATACGCCGAAGCTGAAGCGGTGAAGTTTCACGAACTCTCACCGGTACGTGCCGTTCCTTTTTGCCAGCACTATGGCGTATGCGGCGGGTGTAAATGGCAGGTATTGCCCTACGCAGAACAAATCAAATACAAACAGAAACAGGTGGAAGACAACCTCCGCCGTATCGGAAAGATCGAATTGCCGGAAATCTCTCCTATCCTGGGATCTGCTAAAACAGAGTTTTACCGGAACAAACTGGAGTTCACCTTCTCGAACAAACGCTGGCTGACAGCGGAAGAAGTGAAACAGGACGTCAAATATGACCAGATGAACGCAGTAGGATTCCACATTCCGGGAGCATTCGACAAGGTGCTCGCCATCGAAAAGTGCTGGTTGCAGGATGATATCTCTAACCGTATCCGCAATACGATCCGCGATTACGCCTACGAGCACAACTACTCTTTCATCAATCTCCGTTCGCAGGAAGGAATGCTCCGCAACATGATTGTACGTACCTCGAGTACCGGCGAACTGATGGTGATTCTGATTTGCAAGATAACGGAAGAGCATGAAATGGATCTCTTCAAGCAGTTATTGCAATATGTTGCCGACCAATTCCCGGAAATAACCTCTCTCCTATACATTATTAATAATAAATGTAACGACACGATCAATGACCTCGATGTACACGTATTCCGTGGCAATGATCACATCTTCGAGGAGATGGAGGGACTTCGTTTCAAGGTGGGACCGAAATCGTTCTATCAGACCAACTCGGAACAGGCATACAATCTTTATAAGGTGGCACGCGACTTTGCCGGACTGACAGGTGACGAACTGGTATATGACCTCTATACGGGTACCGGAACCATCGCCAACTTTGTGTCACGCCAGGCACGAAAAGTGATCGGCATCGAATATGTTCCCGAAGCCATAGAAGATGCAAAAGTGAATGCCGAGATCAATGGAATAGAGAACACCCTGTTCTTTGCCGGAGACATGAAGGATATCCTGACACAGGATTTCATCAATCAGTACGGGCGTCCGGATGTAATCATCACCGACCCTCCCCGGGCGGGAATGCATCAGGATGTGGTAGACGTAATCTTATTTGCCGAACCCAAACGGATCGTATATGTTAGTTGTAATCCGGCTACACAAGCGCGTGACCTCCAGTTGCTGGATGTCAAATATCGTGTGAAAGCAGTGCAACCGGTAGATATGTTCCCCCACACCCATCACGTGGAAAACGTAGTGCTGCTTGAACTTAAATAAAAAAATGAATATGAAGAGAATCAAACGAACTCCGGCCGAGAAGGCCCGTGCACAATATACCGGCTATCTGGTGAAAGAACCGATGGAATTAATGGATTTCCTTGCGGCCAAAATGCCCGATGCCAGCCGTACCAAGCTAAAGTCTCTGTTGAGCAAACGAATCGTGCTGGTCGACAATGTGATCACAACACAATTCAACTTTCCTCTGCAACCAGGCATGAAGGTGCTTATCAGCAAGGACAAGAACAAGAAAGAATTCCGCCATCCGCTACTGAAGATAGTCTACGAGGACGCCTATATCATCGTAGTGGAGAAAAAGGAAGGATTGCTTTCCGTTGGCACAGAGCGGCAGAAAGAACGTACTGCCCAGCATATTTTAAGCGAATATGTAGGTCGTTCGGGACGCGGAAACCGCATCTACGTGGTTCATCGCCTGGACCGGGATACTTCGGGATTAATGATGTTTGCCAAAGACGAAAAGACACAATACACGTTGCGTGACCATTGGCACGACATCGTGACGGACCGTCGCTATGTAGCGGTGGTTACCGGCGAGATGGAGAAAGACAGCGACACGGTAGTGTCCTGGCTGACAGACCGTACCTTGTACGTCAGCTCAAGCAGCTATGATGATGGCGGTTCCAAATCGATCACCCACTATCGCACCATCAAACGTGCCAATGGCTACTCGCTGGTAGAATTGCGATTGGAAACCGGACGTAAGAATCAGATACGTGTACACATGCAGGATCTGGGGCATCCTCTGATCGGAGACGGACGTTATGGGATAGACGGTGGGCCCAATCCTCTCGGGCGCCTGGCTTTGCATGCTTTCAAACTTTGTTTCTATCATCCGGTGACAGATCAGCTAATGGAGTTTGAAACCCCTTACCCTCCTACATTCAAGAAGCTATTTCTGAAAAAATAATATAAATAGGGATGTATCAAAACTCGTATTTACCACAGATTACACAGATTTACACAGATAAATAGTATTGGTTATCAGTAAATTAAAAATCGTTCTGTGCAAATCTGTGTAATCTGTGGTGAATTATGAAACACCTTCATTTAATATTTGCCGGATATAAGTTTATTCCATTCTTAATTCAAAGTTAAATCCCCGGGCATCGTCCGAAAGATAAAAGGCACCGGTTATCCGATCTCCGTATATCCTTACGTCGTCCATATAAGAGATACCGTTCTTACCGTAATTCAATACTAAATTACGATTATAAGAATCTTCCCAATACCACTGAAAGCGAAACTGATCATACAAAAGACCGTCTGAAGCATAGAACTGGGTCTCCACTCCAAAACCGTCGTTCCCGAACTCAAAGGTACTGAACAGGGGTTCACCATTATGGGCATTCATCCCTACATCGCCGGTCCATGCCCGCCCGGTAATGACATATTCAATCTCTCCCTGATCGTCCTCGCAAGACGCGAATCCGACAGCGAGCATCAGTATCAGTAAAATCTTCCAATAACCTTTCATTTCTTCCTATCTCCGTCTCTAATTAGTTTCTGTTATATTTTGAATCGACAAATACAACTACCTTTCCGTTCAGCTTCCCGGACAGATTATGCTCACGTACCCACACGTTATCGAAATAAGTCACCCCGTTCACTCCATAGTCAAAAACAATACCTTCCATCGTATCGTCTATCCACGACCAGGTCAGATTATTGGTCTCCGTGCGGTAAGGCTGACTTTCATTTACATGATAATAGGCATAAGTCTCTGCCAGCCGGCCGTTATCATCAAACTTCAATGTATGCCGAACCCACTCGTCTACATCATTCTTCTCCGAATCATTCACCCAGGTTTTGCCACAGAGCTTTGCATTGCTATTTCGTAGATAATCATCTGAATAATACTTGTCACCACAAGAGCTTAGGCCTACTATAGCTACCAATAAGAATAGCGTTTTCATAAAATTCAATGTCTTCATAAGTGTCATTTGTCATTAAATTAATAATACACGGACAAATATAAGGATTGTTTTCTAATAAAAAGGAAATAGGATAAATAAAAACATTTCAGACAAACAAAAACCATACGATATGCATCGAAAGTATTCCATGTGGCTTACTGTGAATTTCAAAAAGTAACTTTAAAAAAGAAATTGACTACATATTGCTTTATTTACAGATAAATTGCTAACTCTATTCAGATACAAAAGTTATCGGATAGAACTTTTATTTAAAGCAAAATGAATAAAAAGAGAAATAACATGCAGTTTCAGTGCTGTCTGAAGATAAATATGCAAAAACACTCGGACGTTTATTAATATCGTTTAGGTCTTTTGTTAACTTCCTCCAAGTCTTTTATTAACTTCGTTCAAGTCTTTTGTCAACTTCGTCCAAGTCTTTTGTTAACTCCATGACAAGAGAAGAGATATATGGCTGCATAAAAGCACTTTTCCCGTTTATTGGCACTGAGAGAAGCAACCGAAAGAAGATGGCAGATACATGCAAAATCGTTAAAACAGACAGCACTATAATATAAACAGAAACGATAAACGATCCATATCACAAGAAAACCGTATAATCGGCATCATCTTGAATCGCCCTAATGCTCCTATTTAGCGTTTTTTTCCGCAAGAGTGGATACGGAGCTTAAAGAATCAAATCTGAGCAGCATTAAAATACAAAATGACAAAATGACTAATTAGCCTTTATTACTTTTCTTCACCTCTGATTCCCCGAAATTATCTTTCCTAAAATACCGCATTCCCCTTTTTATTCCCTACATTTGTACTACGAATAAAAAATCAAGATAGTAAAATGAAAAAATTTATCAAAGGAGTCCGGTTTACTCCTTCCAATTATCCGGATGAAATAGAAGATAAAATACAGAAATACAGAAAACAAGGTTACAAACTTCCTCCACGCAAGGTATTGCGCACACCGGAACAAATTGAAGGTATCCGTGAAAGTGCAAAGATCAACACAGCTCTGCTAAACCACATTGCAGAAAATATTCGTGAAGGAATGTCCACCGAAGAGATCGATCGTTTGGTCTACGATTTCACCACGTCCCATGGGGCTATTCCGGCTCCTCTAAACTATGAAGGATTTCCCAAAAGCGTCTGCACCAGCATCAACGATGTAGTGTGCCACGGAATCCCCAGTTCAACCGAAATTCTAAAAAGCGGAGATATTATCAACGTAGATGTTTCTACCATTTACAATGGTTATTTCTCTGACGCATCACGCATGTTTATGATCGGCGAAGTCAGCCCTGAAAAACAGAGATTGGTACAGGTCACTAAAGAATGTATGGAAATCGGCATAGCTGCCGCACAGCCTTGGGCCCGTTTAGGTGACGTAGGTGCGGCTATTCAGGAACATGCCGAAAAGAACGGTTATAGTGTGGTACGCGACTTATGCGGACATGGAGTGGGAATCAAATTCCATGAGGAACCCGACGTAGAGCACTTCGGACGCCGCGGTACCGGTATGTTGATTCTTCCGGGAATGACTTTTACCATCGAACCGATGATCAACATGGGAACGTATGAGGTCTTTGTCGACTCTGCTGATGACTGGACAGTCTGCACAGACGACGGATTGCCGTCTGCACAATGGGAAAATATGATTCTGATTACTGAAACCGGAAACGAAATACTGACTTATTAAATGGAACTGACTCTCCTCTTGATTATTGCAGCCTTACTGGTTGCCCTGCTCGCATTGACACTTACCCGCAACAATCGCGCACAAAGCGAAGAGATGCAACGGGCATTGCGCCAACAAATGCAGGAAAACCGGGAAGAGTTGAATCGCAGTATTCGCGAGTTACGCATGGAAATGACGCAAACCCTGAATCAGGGTTTGCAACAGCTGCAAGATGCCATGCATAAGAACATGATGACCACCGGAGAACTGCAACGCCAAAAGTTCGACGCAATGGCACGCCAGCAGGAAACGCTGATACAGTCCACCGAGAAGCGTCTGGACGACATGCGCGTGATGGTTGAAGAGAAATTACAAAAGACTCTCAACGAACGCATCGGACAATCTTTCGAGATAGTCCGTTCGCAACTTGAAAATGTGCAAAAGGGCCTGGGCGAAATGAAGTCGCTCGCACAAGACGTAGGCGGTCTCAAGAAGGTTCTGAGTAACGTGAAAATGCGCGGAACGTTCGGTGAGGTCCAGCTAGGCGCACTTCTGGAACAGATGATGAGTCCGGAACAGTATGAAGCGAATGTCAAGACCAAGAAAAGCGGAACCGAATTTGTGGAGTTCGCCATCAAACTTCCGGGAAAAGATGATGCCAACAACACTGTTTATCTGCCAATCGACGCCAAATTCCCCAAAGATGTTTACGAACAATACTACGATGCTTTCGAAGCCGGAGATGCCGCATTGATGGAATCGTGCGGACGACAACTGGAGACAACCATCAAAAAAATGGCGAAGGATATCCACGACAAGTATGTCGATCCTCCGTTTACAACGGACTTCGCTATCTTGTTTCTCCCCTTCGAAAGCATCTATGCAGAAGTGATCCGCCGGACAAGTTTAGTTGAAACGCTACAAAAGGATTACAAGATTGTAGTAACCGGACCGACTACTTTGGGAGCTATCCTGAACAGTTTGCAAATGGGATTCCGGACACTCGCCATACAGAAACGCACAGGCGAGGTATGGACCGTACTGGGAGCTGTAAAAACCGAATTCGGAAAATTCGGAGGACTGCTTGAGAAGGTCCAGAAGAATCTGCAAAGCGCAGGTGACCAGTTGGAAGAAGTGATGGGAAAACGTACGCGCGCCATCGAACGCAAACTCCGTCAGGTCGAAGAACTCCCCCACGAGGAAAGCCGGAGAATATTACCGATAGACGATGGCGGAGAAGATGACTGACCGATAAAAACAAAGAAGCATACAGCCATGGAAATAACACTTAAAAATCAGTTCATTACTTTGTGGAATACTTATTTTCCACAAGCCGGACTTCCGATAACATTCCAATACTCGGCAGATACACAAAACCTCCCGATAGTGGAAGCTCCGAAAGGACATCGGTGCATCATTGCACAGTTGACCCAGGTACAGCGTGGAAAAACTCTCTGCATGCAGGCGGATTCTGTGGGATGCCGAGGTGGAAAACGGTACACAAACTTCACGGACAAGATGTTTCCCGGATTCGAATGTTTCCTTTCACACAATGAACAGGGCGAAGGAGAACGATACAAGCAGACTCCGGAGCTGGCAGCTGCCGCTCTGGCACAGTTGCCTGCACTTCCTGTCAAGGGAGAAAACCTGATCTTCAAACGTTGGGATAAGCTGGAAGCGGAAGACATGCCGGAAGTTGTTATCTTTTTTGTATCTGCCGACATCCTCTCCGGTCTGTTCACATTGGCTTGTTTTGACAATGTAGCTCCTGATGCAGTGATCGCTCCCTTTGGTGCAGGCTGTGCTTCTATTATCTATCATCCGTACCGGGAACAACTGGACGGAACCAATCGGGCGGTATTGGGATCATTCGATCCTTCTGCACGCAAATGTATGAAACCCGATCTCTTGTCTTTTGCCATTCCGTTTAACAAGTTCAAGAGTATGGTGTCACAAATGGAAGAAAGTTTCCTAAAGACAGCAACGTGGGATGTAATCAAAAAGAGAATGGGTTCGTCATAATACTCCGGAAGTTCGCGGACAAACATCGCACCTTCCTTCCAGAATATCGCATGATTTCTATTAAAAGGTTCGTGATACCGCAAAAACAATAAATCATTCAGAACAAACAACTAACACTATTAGTTATTCAACTAACAGCATAAATTATTTACCTAATTTTAGCAGGAGATTAGAAAACGGACCTTATTACAGGTGAAAGTTATCTTCTTTTGGGCAAGACCCAATGCAAAACCAGGTATCCCAAGATACCCGCCATTACCGTACCGGATAAAACACCGAGTTTGGCCTGGTTCAATAATACAGGATGGGCGGAGCCGAACGAAAGATTGGCGATGAAAAGCGATACCGTAAAGCCTATTCCACCCAGTAACGCCACTCCGGATATATTCTTCCAGTTCATCCCCAAAGGCATCGGAGTAAGACCGCTTTTGACAGCCAGCCAGGTAAAAGAATAAATCCCCAGAAATTTGCCTGCCAATAATCCCAAAGCAACCGCAAGGGTAACCCCGCCAATAACTTCACCTTCGCCACTAAACATAACACCTGCATTGACAAAAGCGAACAACGGAAGGACAAGATAATTCACTGCACCATGCAAGTTATCCTCAAGCGACTGAAGGGGACTGATGACACGGTCGGAAGCCGACTCAACCTCTTTCAGCTTGGCTATCTGTTGATTGGTCAGTACGATGTTGTTTGCTCCCATTTCGGGGAATGTACTGATAATGCGTCGGATACGCTCAATATATGTACCGACGTTCAACTGTGGTTTGGCCGGAATGACAAAGGCCAGAATAACACCGGAAATCGTACTATGGATACCCGATTGCAGGAAAAGATACCAGATAACCACACCGACAACTAAAAAGAAAATCTTATTGGTAGCTCCCTTCTTACCTATAAAATATAACAGAACGTAAAGCAGCGCCGCCCATAACAAATATTCATAAGCCACGTGTGAACTGTAGAAAATGGCAATCACCAATATACCGCCTATATCATCGACTACCGCAAACGCTGTAAGGAAGATTTTCAGACTCAACGGAACACGCTTGCCCAACAGGCTGAGCACTCCCAAAGAAAAGGCAATATCGGTTGCCATAGGGATAGCCAGTCCTTGCCCGCCTTCAGTGCCCGGAGCACAAACCATGGAATAGATGACAACAGGCACTACCATTCCGCCACATGCGGCAATGAATGGCAGTGCAGCTTTACGGAACGAGGAAAGCTCGCCTACCAGTAACTCTCGCTTAATCTCCAGTCCGACCATTAAGAAGAAAATCGTCATCAGACCGTCATTAATGAACTCAATCATCGTCAGATTGTGTCCCGCATGCGAAAGTAAATTAAAGCCTCCGATGCGAAAATGGAGTTCATGCGACAAAAACTCCTGATACACCGATGCTGCCGGAGAGTTAGCGATTACCGCAGCGGCAATCGCTGTGACAAACAATAAAATACTCGCCGTAATATTCATCGACGAGAAATCCTTCATCGAACGTAAAACTGTCATAATAGATATATATAATATTAGATTTAAGCAATTCTATGACACGGCTAAGTTGTATAGCTTCGCAATGCCAACTTCTTCACCCATAGTACAAAGATACCGGTCAGAATCAAATTCAATACAATGGTCAGCACTGAAATAACCAATGCAGGACCACCCAAGTTGTATCCGAGGGCAATAAAGATGACTCCGGCTCCTACTTCACCACGGGTAAACATACCGATAGAAAGCGCCAGGCGTTCGCTGAACTTCCTATCCCGGTAAAAGAACACAGGAAACAGCTTACCGATATTTGAAAGCAGTGAAACAATCAATACGTGAAGTGCTATCATTCCCCACGACATCATTTCCTGCGAACCTGTCACCGAATGGGTTCCGGCATGTGTCTCGGCAAAGTTCACCCCAATGAAATGCGGCATGCTCATACCTACCAAGAACATAAACAGGAACGAAACCCCTGTTGAAACTTTATGCTCGACAGGAGTATCTATTTCTTTGTGTTTCATGATCATACCCAGCACAAAAGCCGGCAACAACACCTCAATGTGAATACTCCCCTCTTCGCCATAGAGCTGCTTGCTAAAATAGTAAACGGCTTGGGTAGCAACAAATACAAGCACCGAATAGCCCATTATCGCTTTCCAGTCCTGACGCCAGTTATACCTTCCCAACTGTTTCCAACCCAATGAAAGCAATAAGAAGACAATAAAGACAACCACGATCAGCTGCCAGCGCAAACCAATCATCATTATCTGCAGGGGAATCATTAACAAAATGGTATCGAGGTCATCAAAAATTGCCAGGACCTGAATCTTTTTATAAATCCAACTTGATTTAAGTCCGATAGCGGCGAGCATCGTGAAAAGAATACCGGCCGATGTAGGAGCTGCGAAACGGCTTAACAGCAGATTCTCTTTCCAAGCCTCCCAACTGTTCCAGAATTCTGGCGGCAAAAGCACAAATACATAATAGATAGCAATCAGGAACCAAGGCATGGCGGCAGTAGCCATCGCAATGAAGTAGTCTCCGGCATAACTTCGCCAACGGGTCTTATCAACTTCAAACTCACGCCCTACGTTAATCATAATAAAACTCAGGCAGATGTAAAGAAGAATGTTAGATACAATTTTTACGGTAGCATATCCTTCACCTGCCAATAACGGCAAGTATTGTGATAGCAAAAGGCCAATAATCAAAAAGGCCGAAAAAGACAGAACTTTTCTCATTTTTATTGTTTATCGTTGTTTTAAAGGCAATTGCCAGGGAAAGCTCTGCGGACAGATGACAATTGCCTGGTATATTAGAAACTGGCTGCAACAAAATTTGTTCAGAAAGATTCCTGTTTTTTTATTACGTTGCAGCCTTTATTTCCTAATCCAGTTTAAGCACGGCAAGGAATGCCTTCTGCGGCACTTCCACATTACCGATCTGCTTCATACGTTTTTTTCCTTTTTTCTGCTTCTCAAGCAGCTTACGTTTACGGCTGATATCACCTCCGTAACATTTTGCCGTAACGTCTTTACGCACCGCTTTGATCGTTTCACGAGCTATAATCTTAGCACCGATAGCGGCCTGAATAGCTATTTCAAACTGTTGTCTCGGAATGAGTTCTTTCAACTTCTCACACATCCGACGCCCCATATCGTAAGCATTATCGAAGTGAGTCAGGGTAGAAAGCGCATCAACCGATTCACCGTTTAACAAAATATCCAGTTTCACCAATTTGGACGGACGGAAACCATCCGGATGATAATCGAACGAAGCATAACCTTTCGAAATACTCTTCAGTCTGTCGTAGAAGTCGATCACAATTTCACCCAACGGCATATTGTAGAACAACTCGACGCGGTTTCCCGAGATATATTCCTGCTTCAACAATTCGCCCCGCTTACCGAGACAAAGCGTCATGATAGGTCCGATATAATCGGTCGTTGTAATAATAGAAGCTTTGATATAAGGCTCTTCTATATGGTCGATCATAGTCGGATCGGGCATACCGCCGGGGTTATGCACCTCCGTCATATTACCTTGTTTGTCGTAAATATGATAAGATACGTTAGGAACTGTGGTGATGACATTCATATCGAACTCACGATCCAGACGCTCCTGTACAATTTCCATGTGAAGCAATCCCAGGAAGCCACAACGGAAACCGAAGCCTAAGGCCAACGATGATTCCGGTTGGAACGTCAGTGAGGCATCATTCAGCTGCAACTTCTCAAGTGAAGCTCGCAGATCTTCAAATTCTTCGGCTTCGATGGGATAAACTCCGGCAAACACCATCGGCTTCACCTCTTCGAATCCCGCAATCGCTTTATCGCAAGGGCGGGCTACGTGAGTGATCGTATCTCCCACTTTCACCTCTTTCGAAGTCTTAATTCCCGAAATGATATAGCCTACATCTCCCGTCCGCAGTTCCTTGCGTGGAACCATTTCCATCTTCAACACTCCGATTTCATCTGCAACATACTCTTTTCCGGTATTGAAGAACTTAACCTTATCACCAGCACGGATGACTCCGTTCGTTATCTTAAAATAAGCGATGATTCCACGGAATGAGTTGAATACGGAGTCGAATATCAAAGCTTGCAACGGCGCACTTTCATCACCTTGAGGATGAGGTATACGCTCGATGACCGCTGCCAGTATCTCTTCCACACCCATACCGGTCTTACCGGACGCACGGATAATTTCATCCCGCTTACATCCCAGCAGCTCTACGATCTCGTCTTCCACCTCTTCGGGCATGGCACTTGCCATGTCGCACTTGTTAATGATCGGAATGATTTCAAGATCGTGCTCAATAGCCATATAAAGATTCGAGATGGTCTGTGCCTGGACTCCTTGCGACGCATCCACAATGAGTAACGCACCTTCGCAGGCAGCTATCGAGCGGGATACTTCGTATGAAAAGTCAACATGCCCCGGAGTATCGATCAGGTTCAGAATATACTTCTCTCCCTTATAAGTGTACTCCATCTGTATGGCATGACTTTTAATCGTAATCCCCCTCTCCTTTTCCAAGTCCATATCATCAAGCATCTGCCCTTCTGTCACCTGAATGGTATTAGTGAACTCCAACAAACGGTCCGCCAATGTTGATTTACCATGGTCAATATGAGCAATGATGCAAAAATTTCTGATTTTATCCATCTGATACTATTATCTTAATTTAATTTGGTGCGCAAATATACACAAATGCCAGAACATAAAAAAATGCGCTGATAACATATCATAATGTATCAACGCATTTTTTTATTGGGGAAGTAATTCACTCCTTAGTTCAATGTAACGAAGAGTTCACCTTCGATTTCCTGAGTAGAGATCTTATCTTCTCTCAACAGCCATCCGAGGCCAAGGAACAAATCTTTATCCACCAATTTAGTTGCTTTCTTAATCTGCTTGGCAGTCAGTCCTTCTGTTCCATTCAGTGCATTCCAGATTTTACCTGCAATTTCACCTGCTTTTTCTTTCAACATTTGCTTTAGAAATTTAAGTTAGACATGAGTTAAAACCCGAACAATTCAGGTTTTATTTCGACTGCAAATATAGTTATAATTATGTTATATAACAGATTATTAGTAACTTTTTTCTCTTTTTTGTAATGAAAACATCAATTTGAAGACTATTTCTTCTCTTTTTCGAGATATTCTGCCCAAATTCTGGCTGCCTCCTCTACCATTTTCGAACAAGGTCTTTTGGCATAATACTGTTCTGTCCGGGCTTCCGGCTCGGACGACACCGGTGCTTTCTTCTTTAAACCAAGCAGTTCGCCACAATTCAACGAACCATTTCGTTTCTTGAATTCGGCCGCAAGCTCTTGCACCAAAGCATAATTGGCAGCCTTTCCCTCACGATCGGCTCCGTCAATTGCCCCCTTCTCCAGTCCGGCAAGTAGAAACATGCCACAGGCAGCGCCACACGTTTCACGCATGCGCCCGATACCTCCGCCAAACGAAGCTGCCATACGCAGCGCCTGCTCTTCAGTAAATCCATACATATCGGCAAATGCAGCTACTACAGACTGCGAACAATTATAGCCGCTCTTGAAAAGCTCAGTAGCACGGCTTATCCTTTCTTCCTTTGTCATTTTATATTTTTTTATTTCTTGCAAAAATATTAAAAAAGTATCTTTGTCGGCAACTAATCAATGATTTTTATGGCAACAACCTTTGACATACAATTGCCACACTATCCACGTGGCTTCCATCTGATCACCCGTGACATCCTTTCTCTCCTTCCGGACCTGCCGGAAAACGGACTGCTGGTTGTGTTCATCAAGCATACCTCAGCAGGCATCACTATCAACGAAAATGCCGATCCGGACGTGCGTCATGACTTCAATACGTTTTTCAACAAACTCGTACCTGACGGTGCCCCTTATTTCGTCCACACCCTTGAAGGCCCGGACGATATGAGCGCACACATTAAGGCTTCACTAATCGGAACCTCAGTCAGTATCCCCATCCGGAATCACCGTCTGAACCTCGGAACCTGGCAAGGGATCTACTTGTGTGAATTCCGGGACGGGGGCGACAAACGCAAACTGAGTATTACCATTTTGGAGTAAATCAGCCGATCTCCAACGCCATCGGACAATGATCGGAGTGAACGGCGTTGTTCAGAATAACGGCTTCTTTCAGCAAAGAGCGTACCGGCTCGCTGACCATACAATAATCGATTCTCCACCCTTTGTTCTTGGCACGCGAATTGAAACGGTAACTCCACCAAGTATACTCTTGCTTTTGAGGATAAAGCGTACGGAAAGAATCAATGAAGCCCGCCGACAGGAAACGGGTCATCCATTCCCGTTCTTCGGGCAAGAAACCACTGTTGGTAGCATTACGAACCGGATCGTGAATATCGATCGGTTCATGGCAAATGTTATAATCCCCACAAAGAATCAGATTGGGACGTGATTTACGCAATTCCGTCACATACTTCTGGAATGCTTCCAGCCAGACCATCTTAAAAGCCTGGCGTTCGTCTCCGCTTGTGCCCGAAGGATGGTAAACGCTCACCACAGACAAATCACCAAAATCCGCACGAATAAAACGCCCTTCGTTATCATATTCTTCAATTCCCATGCCATATTCTATGTGATCGGGCTCTACTTTGGTCAAGATGGCTACTCCGCTATATCCTTTTTTCTGTGCCGAATAGAGATATGCTTTATATCCAAGTGCCTCAAAAGCCTCTGCCGGATATTGTTCGGGTTGCAGTTTGGTTTCCTGCAGACAAAGCACATCGGGATTTTCCTCGGCCAACCACTCGGGCAGCCCCTTGTTTACTGCGGCACGAAGTCCGTTCACATTATAAGTTATAATTTTCATCTTTTATATTTTACGAGAACAACAACATTATATTCAACACTGTCACTATCACGGCAATGGTATAAAGCACAAACGTGCTCCATTTACTATTGACATAATCACCCATCACCTTACGCGAGGAGGTCAGACCGACCTGCAAAAAAACCGTAAACGGCAACTGGATACTCAGCACCATCTGAGAGATGATCAGACCCTTAAACGGATCACCGATAAAGAAAATCAGCAGCAACGCAATGCCCAACGACAGAATAACCCCTACCTGAGAGTGACTATCCTTAATGTGGTATGATTCGCCAAAGATACCGGCGAAAATAGATCCGGCCGCCATCCCGCTGGTAATCGTAGACGAGATACCCGCCATAAGCAGGGCTAAAGCAAAAACAATAGCCGCATTACTTCCCAACAGGGGTTCGAGCAATGATTTCGCCTGCTGCAGCTCTTCAACCTGAATGCCACTTTTAAAGAAGGTAGCGGCTGCCAACAGAATCATGGCACTGTTGATGGCCCATCCTATAATCATTGAAAAGAGCGTATCAAACAATTCGTACTTCAACACTTTCTTTATGGACGCTGTATCCTGCTTATTGTATTCGTGGCTCTGAATCACCTCCGAATGCAGGAAAAGATTGTGAGGCATCACCACAGCACCCAGCACACTCATAATAATGAGCATGCTCCCCTTAGGTATAGCCGGCGTCACCCACCCTTCTACTGCCATAGGCCAGTCAATATCCACCAAAAAGAGTTCATAGATGAACGACAAGCCGATCACCGATACAAAAGCAATGATGGAGCGCTCTATTTTCTTATATGAATTTGTAAAAAGCATGATGGAAACAAAAACGGTAGTCAGAACGGCCCCCCAGACAATAGGAATGTCGAGCAACATTTCCAGCGCTATGGCCCCTCCCAGAATCTCGGCCAGTGATGTAGAGATGGAAGCAAGTACGGCCGTCCCCAGTATGGGACGCGATACCCACTTGGGCGTATACTGCGTTGCCGCCTCCGAAAGGCAAAGCCCTGTCACGATTCCCAAGTGAGCAACATTGTGTTGCAATATGATCAGCATGATGGTGGACAGCGTAACCACCCATAACAGTGAGTAACCAAATTCTGAACCTGCCGCAAAATTAGAAGCCCAATTGCCCGGATCAATAAAACCTACAGTAACCAATAAACCGGGACCAATATATCTGAAGACGTCCAAACCTCCCAGATAGCGTTTGTGGTCTTTACTTTTTAAATCTTTAAAAATATTTTTCATAAGGATGTCATGTCTCTTGTTTTTCTTCTAATTCATAAAATCTATCTACAAAGATAGTTATTAATAACAAGCGAGAACCTTGTTCGGTTCACTTTTAACAACTATCTTTGCCCAATATTCACACATTAAAAAGATTAAGCAAATGAAAAAAATTATTCTCGGAGCATGCGCTGTTCTTTTCACGCTTGCTTCTTGCCAACAGGCCAAACAAAAAGTTTTCGAACTGGCTGCCGAACAAGTAAACAAACAATGCCCCATCACTGTCGATGAAATGACAAGAATGGACAGCACCACTTATTCAGGTAAGGACAATACATTTACCTATTTCTATACCTTAAGCGGCCAGGCTGACGATCCTACCATGTCAGAACAACTGAAGAAATCATTGGAAGAAACCCTGCCGGAAACAATAAAGAACACTGAAGAGATGAAAGTGTACAGAGAATCGGATGTGACCATTAAATACATCTATCTGTCAGGCAAAACAAAGGAAGAGCTGATTCAAGTAACAGTTACTCCCGATATGTATAAATAAGAAATCGGTTTATATAAAAATAAGAGAGGCGGTCAACTTTGAGTTGCCGCCTCTCTTATTTTTATATACAGCCTCTAAATGATGTTTACAGAAGCTTTGTTACTCCGTAACAGAGTCTGCGTTGACATCAAATACAGCCTTTATTTTTCTTAGAAACCCATCTCGTGCAAAGCACGGCATAGTTGGTCGGGACATGAAGTAGAGCGAGCCCCACACCGGATCCCTTCAAGCTTCGTAATGACATCCGACACAGGCATTCCGGTCACCAGACGTGAAATTCCTTGCAGATTACCGTTACATCCACCCCAAAAAGCTACTTCCTTCACAATATTATTCTCCACCTCCAATTCGATGTTTGTGCTGCAAGTACCCTGGGTTTTATAAACGTATTTCATTACTCTTCGCCTTCGTTATCTGCAGGCTTCATGTTAGTGTACACATTCTGTACATCCTCGTCTTCTTCCAGGCGTTCTACCATCTTATCAATGGTGGCACGTTGTTCCGGTGTCAGATCTTTTTCGTCATTCGGAATACGGGTAAACTCAGCACCTTTCACCTCGAAGCCATTCTCTTCAAGATATTTCTGAATCTGGGCAAACGACTTCGGATCACCGTAAAGCGTGATTTCATCTTCGTCTTCATCATACTCTTCCTCTACCCCGTAATCGATCAGTTCCAGAATCAGATCGTCCATATCCACGCCTTCTTTCTTTGTAATGGTGAACATTGACTTCCAGCTGAACATAAAATCAAGACTGCCTGAAGTACCCAGTGTTCCGCCAAACTTATTGAAAACGCTACGAACATTGGCAACAGTACGGGTTGTGTTATCTGTAGCCGTTTCTACAAATACCGCAATACCGAAAGGACCATAACCTTCATAATTCATTTCCTTATAGTCCTTCTGGTCTTTACCCATGGCATTCTTGATAGCGCGTTCCACGTTATCCTTCGGCATGTTCTCACGTTTTGCAGTAGCGACAACTGCACGCAGATGCGGGTTGTTTTCGGGATCAGGACCACCGGCTTTTACAGCGATAGCAATTTGTTTACCGATTCTCGTAAATGTACGGGCCATGTTGCCCCATCTTTTCAGCTTGGTAGCTTTTCTATATTCGAACGCTCTTCCCATTGGTTTAAAATATTTGCCTCACCCCGCTTCTAATTCAGAGAAGAAGCGGGCATGAGTTTTATTAATTATTTAATTGTTGTTTCTATATTATATGTTTATCTGAGTTTGGCTCCCAGTTTGTCTTCCAGGTTCTTCACCAGTTTCGACATGATCTTATCAATCATCTTATCGTTTAGAGTCTGGCTTTCATCCTGAAGCAAGAAGCTGACAGCATAAGATTTCTTTCCGGCTTCAAGATTCTTGCCTTCGTAAACATCAAACAAAGAAACCTCTTTCAAGAGTTTCTTCTCTGTTTCATAAGCGATCTTTTCAATCTCGGCAAACTGTACCTTCTTATCCAACAACAGAGCCAAGTCACGTTTCACAGCCGGGAACTTAGAAATCTCTTTATAGCTTACTTTTACTGAACGAATCGCTTTCATCAGCTCTTTCCAGTTTAAGTCAGCGTAATAGACTTCATTATCAACATCAAAAGCTTTCAGCATCTTCTTGGTAACGACACCGAATGTAGCCAGTCTCTTGCCACCTTTAGTATTTACCGTCAAGGCCGTAGAATAAATATCATCACTCAGGTTGCCCACTACCAGAGAGTGCAAATCCAATCCTAAACGTTTGAAAATATTCTCCACATAAGCCTTCAATTCGTAGACAGAAGTGTTTTCATCTGCGTGTGCCCATGAATTTGATACCATTTTACCGGTCACCCACAGTCCCAAATGATAATCCTCTGAGTAAGGAGCCAAAACCTTCTCAGGATTCTTCTTCTCCGCGTCAAAGTGATAACAGTTACCGAATTCAAAGAATTTCAAATCCGCATTCTTACGGTTAGCATTATGGGCAATGCTTTCCAATCCACCGAACAACAGTGTCTGTCGCATACAATTCAAATCTGCACTTAGCGGATTCAGCAACATAACCAGATTCTTGGAAGGATAGCTTTCCAAACCATCGTAATAAGCGGCACGAGTCAAAGAGTTATTCAGAATCTCGTTGAAACCACAACCTACCAACTGTTCAGCCACCAGGTTCTGCAACTTATTCGACTTGTCACAATCTCCTTTTGTAGTCAGGCTCGACTTCAGTGTCGATGGAATTTCCACATTATTATATCCGTAAATACGCAGGATATCTTCAATCACGTCGCAGTCACGCTGTACATCCACACGATATGGAGGTACGGCCAATGTCAGTCCTTCGGCCGTCTCGTCCATAATTTTCATTTCAAGACTGGTAACAATGCTCTTTATCGTCTCTACCGGAATCACTTTACCAATCAGGCTGTGTACCTTCTCGTAAGTCAACTCGACAATAAAATCCTGTGCAGGAGTAGCACAGACATCTTTAATCTCCGAAGAAATGGTACCTCCGGCAAGTTCCTTTACCATCATAGCCGCCAATTTCAGGCAGTAGATCGTGATATTAGGATCAATACCTCTCTCAAAACGGAAAGAAGCATCTGTATTCAAGCCATGACGACGGGCCGTCTTACGCACCCATGTCGGATGGAAATATGCACTTTCGAGAAACACATCCGTTGTGGCCTCTGTAGAACCGGAATCAAGACCTCCGAAAACACCGGCAATACACATAGCGTCTTCTTTGTTACAGATCATCAGATCACGTTCATTCAACTTACGTTCAACGCCATCCAGCGTGACAAACGTTGTGCCTTCCGGCATTGTTTTCACAATCACCTCGCCCCCTTTTATTTTGTTTGCGTCAAAGCAATGAAGCGGTTGCCCGAAAGCATGCACAATGTAATTTGTGATATCCACTACATTATTAATAGGACGCAAACCGATGATGCGAAGTTTATTTTGCAACCATTCCGGACTCTCTTTAACAGTAACCCCTTTCACAGTAACACCTGCATAACGTGGACATGCCTCACTGTTTTCTACAGTTACCTTGATGTCCAGATCATGATTTTCGACAGCAAAAGCATCAACAGACGGTCTGGTCAGTGCAGCCTGTTTGCCATTCTGTACCAGATAAGCATACAAGTCGCGTGCCACCCCATAGTGTGAACAAGCGTCAGCACGGTTCGGAGTAATATCTACTTCAAGTACATAGTCGCTCTTTACATTATAATAATCTTTCGCAAGAGTACCCGGTACGGCATCTTCCGGCAATACGATGATACCGTCATGTGAAGTTCCGATCCCGATTTCATCTTCAGCACATATCATACCGATCGACTCCACGCCGCGAATCTTTGATTTCTTAATAGTAAAACATTCGTCACCATCATAGAGCTTCGTGCCCAAAGTGGCAACAACGACTTTCTGTCCGGCAGCTACGTTTGGAGCTCCGCACACAATCTGAGTAGGTTCGCCGTTACCCAAATTTACGGTTGTGATGTGTAAATGGTCTGAATTGGGATGTTCCACGCAAGTCAGCACCTCGCCAATCACGAGACCTTCCAACCCGCCTTTAATCGTTTGAACTTCTTCTACTCCACCTGTTTCCAGTCCGATAGAAGTCAGCGCAGCCGCCACTTCATCGGGCGTCAGATCGAAATTGACATACTCTTTCAGCCAATTATAAGAGATATTCATATCATTAAGTTTTTTATGTTTTCAAAAGTGACCCGCAAAGTTAATAAGATTTTTTGGTTGATGGGGAATGAATGGTTATAAAAAAACTCCCGGTCAGCTTTAAAAAAGATGGCCGGGAGGCATTTTCTATCAGAGTCGATATCGTGATATCATTTCATAGCCGGATGCAAATGGAAATATTTCTTCATAAATAAGATATACACCATACTTAGTATGACAATTGTGCCCAATAAATAACAATAGCCCCAACCGGGAGTTAACAGATAACCAACAATAATTATGGCTTGTGATGTCATGTAAATCAGTGAAACCACCACATGCGGGATCTCCAGTTCATTTGCCATCAACTGATATAAGTGTTTCCGATGTGGCAAACCAATATTTTCATGTAGCATAAGCCGATGGATAATAGTCAGCACACTATCTACTCCATAAACCACAAGCAAAACAATCCAACTGAAATTCTCTGTTCGAATTATTAGTTTACCTATCAGGAAAAGAATCACAAAGGCAATACTGACCGATCCCACATCCCCGGCAAAGCATTTGGCCTTCTTGCGAAAATTGAAAAAATTAAATACCAACACAGCACAAAGCACAGTGTATATCAGATCCTCCTCCACAAAACGGACAATTTGCACATTGATAAAAGCTAAAGCAAGTAATACAACCCAAGAATACCCTCCCGTAATGCCATTAATCCCATCCATAAAGTTATAAGCATTGATAATGCCTGTACATACAATCAAGGCAACAAGGATAGTCCACCAAGGCAGACTGAATAATCCCCATTGATAAAACATCAAGGCCATTGCAGTAAAATGAAAAACTAAACGCAATCCCTGAGAGGTAGAGCGAATGTCGTCCACAAAACTAATAAAGGTTATCAAAGTCAGAGCCAGCATGAACCAAGGATACTCAAACTGATTTGTCAGAAAATAAGCCAATGCACCCAAGTAGAAAATAATACCTCCACCCCGTAGCGTGATCCGGGTATGCGAACTCCGTTCGTTCGGTTTATCGATGATATTGCATTTATCAGCAATACGGAAATAAAAAAGTTCTGCCAAGAATAGCAGAACTAAGATTATCAGATAATACATAAGTTATTCATTCTTGTCTATTAAATGAAACCAAAACTGAAGCCCTAAAAAGACTAAAGCTGCCAATCCGGTCAAAATGCCCATAATCCAAAGAAAAGTTTCCATCCACACTTTCTTCTATTCTATAAGAAAAGTCTCCAGCACATTCATGGGCTTCCACTTGAGTTCCCGTACAGCCTTTTCATTACTAAAGGTCAAAGAGCTTGTGATTTTACGAAGTTTCAATGAATTGATCGGAGCTTTTTCACCCAGGCAATCTCCAATGACAGCCATACTTTTAGCCAACCAATAAGGAATAGATATTGGTCTTTTTTTATTCAATTGCTTACATATCACCATCTCCAACTCACGAAAACTCGGCTGGTAACTGTCACAAACATTATATATCCCACCCTTTTCTATTAACATAGGAAGAAGATTTGCAATATCCTGAACCATCAGAACACTTTTCCGGGCTTTTCCCCCGGCAATACTTAAGTACTTACCATTTCTAATCCCACGAATCATCGCTCCTAAATTTCCCGGAGGATTAGGTCCGGCAATCAATGAAGGACGAAGTATACTTAACTTTACATTATGCATAGCACACCACCCTTCCAAGTATTTCTCAGCCTTAATCTTACTCAAAGCATAAGGAGTCGTTCCATTTAAAGGATGCTCTTCCGTGATATTCTCACCCGAATCACAACCATAAACAGCAACGGTACTAATAAAAATGAAAGCTTTAGGAATACCACTTTGTTCCAAAGCAGCACATAAGTTCTTAGTACCTTGTAAGTTTACATCAAAAAAATCCTGTTTCTTCTCTTCTGTTTTAGGAGTAGAATGCGCTTTACCTGCAGCATGCAGCACAATGTCAAATGTATCAGTTAAAACAGGTATTTCTCGTGCTAGATTTACATTATAATTATCCTCTAAAGTGAGCCCAACAGTTTCAATAACATATTTTTTCTTCAACAACGGGTATATGTTATTTCCCAAAAAGCCGGAACCTCCTGTAAATAAAAGTTTCATAAACAAAAAATTATTGGAAATATTGTTTCAATTTAGGTAATAAACGAAACAATGGATATAAGCAACTAACAGGTATATTATTCTTTCTAAAAGCATTGATACATTCTATATTACCCTTACTTATATTGGATAAATTTTTACTAGTTGTCCCTCCTAAACGCATCCTAACCAAAGGTTCCGGAAGATAGTGTAACTTAATATGATACTTTTCTATTAAGCGAAGCATTAATTCAAAATCTGCGGCAAACTTAAAATCCAAATCAAAAGCTCCATACTTATGATATACCTCTTTTTTCACATAAAACGTGGGATGTGCAGGATGCCAACCTTTGGCAAAGCTCCTCTGTTTCCCAGAAACCCAATGACGTACTATCTTTGATATATCGTTTTGAGCAACATAATACAAATCAGCATAAACAGCATCAATTGTTTCATCAGTCTCAAAGCATCTTACCACTTTTTTTATCGCCGCAGGATCAGCCAACACATCATCTGAATTTATAATTCCAATTATATCTCCAGTTGCCATAGAAAATCCCTTATTCATAGCATCATAGAGTCCATCATCTTTTTCAGAGATCCAAAACATACGCCCATTAAATAAAGGTTCATACATTTTCATTAAACCAATTGTATTGTCTTGAGAAAAACCATCTATAAGAATATATTCTATATCCATATATGTTTGATATAGAACAGAATCTAATGTATAAAGTAGTGTTTGTTCACTATTAAAAGTCACAGTAATTAAAGATACTTTCATAAATACACATCTTTCACATTTATATACATTTATTTTTTTAACACAAACAAAACAAACATGTAAAAATAAAACTCATAATAATACACATCTTGTCACAGTTTAGATAATAACGCCTCTTTATATATAGCTAATATTTGAGCATACATTCTATCCCAAGAAAATCTTTTTGCATTCTTAAGGCCATTTAGAATTATATTATTTCTATGCTCTAAATCTTCTAATAATAAGATACATCTATTAACTTCTGCTATTGTCAAGCTTTGAAGTAGTAACGGAGTATCCCCTATTATCTCAGGTATTGAAGATGAATTATATGCAATAACAGGACACCCTGCTTTTTGCGCTTCTAAAATAGGAATGCCAAAACCTTCATATGAAGAGGGATAAAGCAATGCAAAAGCATTATTATACAATGTATTTAGCTCTTCATTAGAAACTCTACCAACATGACGGTAACGTTCTTCACCTAATTTAATATTCAATATTTTTCTTTCTTCCAGAGATAAAGAAGCCCCAACTATGACCAAATTATAGTGTGATTGCATCACAGCATCAATTGTAAACATAAAGTTTTTATATGCCGCTCTAGAACCAACAAAAACAATATATTGCTTGATATTAAACGGGACTTTAGTCAAACTATTATTACCTGATAAAACAAAATAATCATCTGAAACCCCATTATAAACCACTCTTACCTTTGCTGGATCTACTTCAGGAACAAACTTCAATAAATCTTTTTTTGTATTTTCTGAAACACATATTATATAATCTGAATTACGAATAGAATAATATTTTTGCCATAAATGTATTCTTCCTCTTATACCCTTTATATAATATTCATATATAAAATCATGAACAGTTGTTATATTAATTGCAAAAGGATTTATTGAAAATCTATAATAAGAAGAATGAAAAATAAAAGGTTCCTTAATAGATGATAACCGTACTGGAATATATCGTTGAACTGGTAAATAGAGCAATCTTGAAATAAGGATTTTCCTTGAAGAAATGTTCATTTTACCACAATAAATATTATCAGGACAAGTATTATACTGAAGGAATAAAATATCCAAACATTCTTCTTTATTTAATCTACTAATTAATTCATTCCATACGACAGAAACCCCTCCGGATTTTTGCAAATAAAAAATTATATTATCTAAAATCAACATTTTTAAAATTCAAATTATACTATTTGACAACTAAATTATCCACTAAAACCCCAACAAAAAAATGATAATCGGACATTAATAATAATGTGATAATCAATAAGACATTTTACATACAGCTCTATTTATAAAACTTATATTTTTTACAAGAAATATAAAAACAAGCAATGACCAAGGAAAGGAGAAGAAAGTTAAAAATCCTGGAGCAAAAAGTAAAATAAAAATATAAACTAGAATAGGACGGCTACGAATATCATCAAACGAAAACTTATTTAATATTATTTTATATGCTAATATTTTCACTAAAACACTAAAATTGAATATACCATTTAAAAAGACACCTAATAAACCAAAATCGGCAAATGCCATTATAGGGCCACTAAACACTGGGGTATGAGATGCTTCAGCTGCCCCTGGAAAGAAGTATTCATTTATCAATATAATACCATATACGTATGGCTTATCTCTATACAAAGCACGAGGTACCAAGTCCCAAAATTGACTAAACCATACTTTTCCATAAAACAATTCAATTCGATCGTTAAAATATTCTTCAAAAAACTTCGCACTATTTACATAAAAATCATCAAAATATGACACTATTTCAACAAACGAAATTTTCCCTAAATTAAGAATCATCAATCCAAAGATAAGAGGTAGAAAGAACTTAATGACCTTATCAATATATCTATACTGTCTAAACCATAATATAATAAAAGTATAAATAGAAAATGTAAGCAAATGTCCTTTTGACCCCAACAACCACACAACAAACATAAAAGAAAAATAAGAAAATAGCACTATAGAATTTCGCTTAATATATAATAATAATATCGAATAAGAAGTAGATAGAAAAAGAAGAAAAAAAGCATAATACTGTCCTCCACCAACACGGTGATATTGATAACCTGTACGCGGGTCATTAATCCAATTCCAAACCCCAAAAGAATGTGAAGAAAGTAATAGAAACGAAAAAATAGCTAAGAAGAAAAAAAACAATGACACTAAAATCATTTTATTTTTTTTCACTTTCCATTTAGGATTATATTTATTCACTATCATCGTGATTTTACTTTCATTTTTCCTAAAAAGCATAAAACCTACAATCGTCAAAATATAGCGAGATATATAATCTACATTTGTTGTAAATAACGCAAAATTATAATATGGATTAAGTAGTCCTTCTTCTAAAAAGTACGCAGGTCCAATTAACACTTGAGCTATAACTACAGGAAAATTACAAAGAGCAGGAATCGTTATTGGATTAAATAATCCAACATTCAACTTCCGAGACAAGAAAAATGGATAGTACAGTATGAGCCATACGCATAATAATATATTAAATACATAAAATACAACTTCCATATCAGAGTCTTATTCCATCAACAAATCCTTTTAAAAGAGCTCTTCTCTGTTCTGAATTATATTTAAATAAATAAAAAAATATAGTAGATAATAAAGAATAAAAAAAAGAGAAATGAAATAACGAATAATGTTTTCTTATATAATAAACTCGATTTCTATTTGTATAATAGATTGTAAATAACGACACACCTCCACCAGTAGACGAACTGACTTTATGAAAAATTTCTAATGATGGCATATAATATATATAATACCCTTTTTTATATGCCCTAAAGACAAAGTCAGAATCATCATAATAAACAAAAAACTTTTCATCCATAAGCCCAATTTCAGAAAACACAGATGACGAAAGAAACATAAAACAAGTAGGCGCATAACTCACATATTTAGGAATATTATATCGCTCTGAATCTTCTTTACCATTTCCAATATGTGGAGTACGCGCCAACAATGGCTGAAAATATCCTCCTGCCATCCATATTTTACGAGAACCATAATAAAAAATCTTAGGAACTATAATTTTTTCATCATTATCATTCGCTAATCTCAACATCTCTGATAGCAATTCTCTTTGATAGAATTCAATATCATTATTCAATAAAAGTATGTAATCAACATTATTAATTAAAGCTTGCTTAATTCCAATATTATTTCCTTTAGCTACCCCGACATTATCTTCATTTTTTATATATACATATTTACCTCGACAAAATCGGAAACATCTATCTATCAAAGCTAAGTTATCATCTGAAGGAGAATTATCTACCAAATATAATATCCAATTATCATAATCCTGTTTTTGTAAGCTTTCTGCAAATCCTGGTAAAACACTCTCTGATTTATATAAAACAGTTACTAACCCAATTTTAGCCTTTTTCATTTATACAAACCTTTTATTTTCATTTCCTCAATAGATTTCTCATATTTATCAGGATAAACCCCCTGAGTGTTTACCCACTTCACAAACTCAGTAATACCATCATCAAAACTCCATTTAGGCTCAAAGCCCAAAATGTTTCTTGCAGCAGATATATCTGCATAATTAGAACGAATATCTCCTAAACGGTAATTACCTGAAATCAATAAAGGTACATCTATACCATACTTCTTCATCAAAGTATTTGCAACTGTCAATACACTAGTAGCAACACCTGTCCCTACATTAAAAACGTGACCATTAGCTTCTTTTTTCTCTATTCCAAGAATAGTAGCTTCAACAACATCATCAATATACACAAAATCACGGGCTTCTCTGCCATCCTCAAAAATATTGATACTATTCTTATTTTTTATACGAGTTGAAAAGATTGAAAGTATTCCAGTGTAAGGATTTGATAAAGATTGACCAGGACCATATACATTCTGATAACGATATGAAACAGAAGCAATACCAATTGAACCGCAAACTAAGTGTACTAATTGTCCCTGCACTTGTTTAGTAATACCATAAACAGAAGTTGGATGAACTAATGAATCTTCTGTTGTAGCAACTAAAGTTAATGGTTTTGTACATCCAGGATATTGCACTTCAAAAAAACCATTACGCATATCTTCCTCTAAGCGTTCTGTAGGATAAACATATTGATTTAATTCTTCACAAAAATAACGACCTTCTCCATAAATAGCTCTGGATTCAGCCACTATAACCTTTTTCACGGAATGTTTTTCATTAGCAAGAATATCCAGCAACAGGGCAGTACCCCCAATATTCACATTGACATATTTATATATTTCATACATCGATTGCCCTGTTCCTGTCTCCGCAGCCAAATGTACAATACAGTCCTGGCCTTCAATTGCTTGTAACCAATCTGCTTTTAAATTAACAGATCCTTTAATAAAGCGGACTTTACCTTTAATAGAATTATAAAGTGGTGATGTTAAATCTGGATTATCACCATGAATCTGTGGAGATAGATTATCAAGAACTGTTACATCATACCCCTTCTCAACAAGCCGTAAAGCCAATTTAGAGCCAATAAAACCAGCTCCTCCACTAATAAGTATATTCTTCATTATTTCAATATTTAGTATATAAAATCACCTTTAGGAGTTGTCCGATACCACTTTTTAGTCTCAACACAATATCTTTTCACTATTTTTGCAGGCACTCCCGCTACAACACAATAGTCTGGAATATTTCGATTTACAACAGAATTTGCTGCAACGACACAATGTCTACCAATTGTAACCCCCAAAATACAAGCATTTTCTCCAATCCATGTTCCCTCTCCGATAACAACTTCTCCGTTTTGAACTATAGATTGACATTTTATGGGAATAGTAATATCCCTATATCCATGTAAATTATCTGATATATAAACTTTATCAGCAGTTAATACATTCTTCTCAATAATAACCTTATGAGTTGCATAGATATGATTAAAATGTCCTATGACGGAACCATCATTTATTACAAGTAAGCTTTCATTTTCTCCCGTTAAAGGGACAGAAGCCAACCAAGTAAATTCACGAACTATAACATTATTTCCCAAAGAAATATAACGCGGATTATCAACATGCAATGGAGATATTATATATGTTTTCTTCCCCATATGTCTAAAGAATAGTTTATAATATATGCGGGTTACCTCCATTATTATTTTTCTTTTAACAAAAGCTATAATTTTATATGTATCCACTCCCTTGTCTCTTTATTATATTTCTTCACAACTCTGGCTGGAGAGCCAACAATTACAGAATAATCATCGAAGACTCCAGAAACGACACTATTGGCACCAACCACACAATGCTTTCCTAATATAGTTCCTGGTAATATTACACTATTCATCCCAACCATACAGTTCTCTCCTATTATAACATCCTTTGTCAATATAGACTGATTACGTGGATTTATATCAATATTTTCATATGGATGAATAATATCGAATATTCCAACGTTTGCAGTTATAGATGTACCTCTGCCTATTTTAACTAAATGTGCACAAGTACAATGAAAATTTTGCTGAATGAAGACTCCATCTTCCATTATCAAATTTGGTGTATATACGACATTTTCATAAAAAGAGACAGCCTCTATTCGAGCATTCTTATGAATAAAACAACACTTTCCTATAGACATATATTTTGTACCTACAATAGCTAATGGAGAAAGAATTATTGTTTTAAAACCATATCTTTTGCACACAACTGAATATCTGACATATGAGATTATAGCATTAAAAGCATACTTACTTTTACTCCACAATCTTTGATAATAAATCATGCTGATATATTTTATAACGTTTCATTATTCGATCATCTACATTCAACAAATTAAGACCTTCAACAGACTTCATCAATTTAACAATATGGTATATATACATTAAAAAAAGGAAGGAAACACCCACTATTCCGGCCTTATATCCTTTACCCAAAAGATAGTGTTTTATTAAAAAGCGAAATAATAACAAAATACAAGATATGAGAAATACAAATGAAGACTTATATCCTCGTCCGTTTTCTTCCTCTGTATACCTATTAATAACATTAATATATGAAGATACATTGTTAGAAATAAAATGATGTACATAGTATTTATCAGGCAATGTATATATCTTATCTGTAGCAACAACAGCTTTTCCAAAGCCATGAATCTCGTTATTAGAGAAATCAATAGCTCTTTTCTTAAAACATTTATTAGTTCTCGAATGAAACATGTTATAACAGAAGCGGCCCATAAAATAATTTTTCCTATCTATATTAATTATCTCATATTTATCTTCTTTCACTATCTTCATAATTTCCTGAATAGTATCCAAAGCTAACATTTCGTCAGCAAAAGCCCAATAAATCCATTCCGTATCAACTAATTCATATAGTCGATCTACTAAAGGTTGATTTTCAACGTATCCATAGCCAAAATTTTCTCTTATATATATATCACAGCCATATTTTCTAGCAATTTCCAAAGTCCCATCAGTACTTCCATCATCAGCAATCAGTACTTTACCAAAATTTATAAAATTCCTGATAACATTCTCTATTCGTTTTTCTTCATTATAAGTAAACACAACAAATGTTATTGGATGGTAACTTATCTTTTTATTCATAATTTAATATCACAAATTAATGATCAGTATATTATTTTCCAAACAAATCAAAACAGACATAACAATATAGGCGCTTGCTTCACCTTATTTAAATACAATTGTCTATAAGAGTCCAATCATGACATGCGATAGGATATTTACACCATTTTACATGATTCTTAGGAGCTATTACAATTTTTTGCGGATTGGTATTAAGCCATGCCCCCCAATAACTAAACCCACTATTAGCTATTATATTATGTCTACAAAGACTCATTAATTGCATATCAATATAGCTTTTTTCCCTACAATTACCTTGAATTATCACATAATTACTTAAAAAGGAAAAATGAGATCTCACATATTCGATATCATCAGAAAAAATAAAAAACAATGGATTATTCACATTATGACTTATTATATCCACGGCTGCTTTATAATAGTTCAAATCCAACATTGGAAAATTACATTTTTTATAATCTCCACGCCTAACATGAATACTTACCGATTCCGATTTTTGAATTTTTTGGGCAAAATCCAAGTTAAATCCAGTCAATTCTTCTTTAAATTTAAAATCTGAACGTAATCTTGCCTCAATTCCTTTCTTATAATTCTCATGACTCCAATTACCAAAAAAAAGATAAGGCCTTAAGGGATTTAATTCAAAAACATCTTTATAAAAAGCTGTAGGATCATCAGGCGTTATCCAAGATTCTTTTACTCCTAAAAAGATCCGTCGCACTTTATTTAAGTAGCGTGGCAGAAAATAGCGTTTTTTAAGAGGGAAAATATCAGCAAGTGTTACTACATCAATCCACCTACATTCATTTCTTTCGATATTAAACACTGTATCTAATTCAAATCCATTATGTTCTATAGGAAACAAATTAAAAATATCCATCTTTATACTCACATCGGGATAATGAAACTTTAATGCTTGATAAAAAGCATATTGATCCATCTGGCTGGCTAATCCTCCAAAAAAACTAACTATCATCATAGATTACTCATATTAAGAATTTATCTTATAAATTTTACGTAAGAGACGAAAAAAAACAGCAATGCATTCAGCTGATTCCTGGGTTCTACATAAAAGAATCAATATTAATATACAAGTTACAAACATACTTGTAATTCCACTTAAAAGAAAATGTACAAACCAATCAAAATTATAGAAATGACAAATAAAATTGGATAGACAAAAAGACATAGCAGCAATAAGTATATAAACTATATTCATCTTCCAATATTTCTTATATTTTCTTTTATCAAATACCCCGAAACAAGATGAATATACCAAATAGCTTCTAGCACCCCAAAACCAAAACTGACTAATTATTGTCCCCAATAAAACACCTTCAATTCCACAAATATAAGCTAAAATAATAGAAGTAATAAAATTTATAGAAGCTCCTAACAAGGCTATCTTTCTATCTTGTTTAAAGAGTCCTGCGGCTGAAAGGAAGTCACAACAAGAAGAGTAAACAAGACTAATATATACATCAATTATTAGTAATGCAACAACTCCTTCCGTCATTACATATTGTTCTCCAATCCATACAGCGATAAAACTATTAATAAGAATCATAGTTGGTGAAAGTATAGATGCGGTTATCAAAAAACGTATAAAATTATAGGTCCTAAATATCTCTTCCTTCCTACTATTATTTTCTTCTAATAATAAATTCCCAATAATAGGTCCTATCGGGCTAAACACACCATTAGCCAATCTCATTAATCCTTGAATTAATAACTTGTAGTTTCCAATCAGCCCAACAGAAACAGTATTAATACATACAGATATAATTAAATTATCTGTTGAAGAATAGACATATGCAGCCATTTTACCAACAAATACATTCTTTGTATTTCCCCATATTTCTCTGAATTTTTCAATATTTATTTTCTCTTTATGCAAAAAAGGATAAAGCCTCTTAGATAAAAGATGTACAATCAAATTTGAAGAGAAAATTTTAAAAACATTTACAATTAAAAATAATGCAAAATCACGATAAGCAACTATCACTAGGATCTGAATAGCTATAAATACTGTAGAACAAACTGTATCAGAAATTTTTGCTATATAGTCTTTCTGATCTGCAAATAATAAAGCTCTTCTATAAGCACCAAAATATGATATGGCAACACTAACTGATTGAATAGCAAAGAAAACATATATACTTGTTGTGACCTCTATTCCTGACAAAAAATAGCCAACAAAAGGTGTTACAAAAATTGTGATCAAAAGAAAAAACAGTCCAATATATTTATAAATAACTCTTAATATATTAATAATGCTATTGATTTGTTGTATACTTCCTTCTTTTAGTGGCTTATAGAGACCGTAAACAATAGCTGTTTGAAACCCTAACTCAGTTAATGACAAAGTATCCAACAAAGAGGTAAATGTCCCACTAATTCCCAAATATTCAATACTTAAATAATGCAAGAAAATCTGACGACAAAAAAATTGAAGGATCAATAGCACCATCTGCGTAATAAATCCGATACTTGAATTTATCATAGCAGATTTCCTCCTTGAATTTATCAAAGGGATAATCATATATTATCTATTATAAATCACTACTGAGAATTTAACCCCAGATAATTTTCAATTATTTACAATAAATCATTCCTATATCAAGAAATAATCCAAATAGTAGTTCGACTGCTAAATGTATATAAAGCCTCTATTCTATACCAATCAAATGTCTTATAATAAAGAGAAGAGAAAAATAACTCCACTAAGCGCTTAGCTACAAAATACTCCAGATAGCTCTGCATTGTCCTTATAAACAAATATTCAATTTATTGACTATATATATTTAAGACTATACAACTCCTAGATATATAATCAAATCTAAAATAGCATATTCTCTTTATATTCTTCTTCTAGCAATAAAGGTAAAGGCTTGGAAATAGGCTTATCATATTCCAATTTCGGAGAAAC
>OAVC01000086.1_pt1 | contig 79810 bp, 65 predicted proteins | sample 1495261 | NCBI WGS metagenome assembly OAVC01 (sample SAMEA2580074, study PRJEB22360) | human gut metagenome | biome: human gut; feature: human-associated habitat; material: faeces | place: Denmark | collected 2008/2010
TCGGCCACAACCGGCCCGCTTTCGTCGGGCCCGAGCGGGGCAGCCGGTGGGGGCCATCGGAGCGGCTATGGCCGCATAGTGCTGCCACCCGGTGCTGGCTATCTGACTATTTGGCCAGATACTGGAGCAGCACGGCGATGGCTTCTCCCTGCACGGTGATATCCGGCCCGCATTCGCAGCGCCTGATCACGGTGTGCTTGTGGAAGGACGATGACGTGCTGGCGTCGAGATAGGCCTGGGCGGCGTCGATGAAGGTCGTGTTGATGATGTCCGGTTGCCCGAATATGCAGACGTCGGACATATCCAACAGGCCCGCGGGCATGGCCAAGGCCTGGCCGAGGTACCGTCCGGCGCGGGCGAGTATTGCCTGCCGCTCGTCATCGTCGACGTTGGCCATCTGTTTTCTCAGCGCATCGGCGGAAATCATGGTCTCCAGGCATCCACGTTTGCCGCATGGGCATAGTGGACCATTCAAGTCGATGGAGATGTGGCCGATTTCGCCCGCCGCATGCAGTTCGCCGATGACTGGGGTGTCGCTCAGCAGAATCGCCGAACCGAGGCCGCTGTCCATCCGCACGAACAGCATATTCGGCCCGCCCTGGCCGAAGAAGCGTTCGGTGAGCATGGCACTAGTGGCGTCATTGCTGACGGTGGTGTCGATGCCGAAATGCTCGTTGATGGGTGTGGCCAAATCGAGATTGCGCCATCCGCGCATCGTGGAGGATCGCACTACGCCGCCATCGACCACACCGGGGGAGGACACGCCGATGCCGATGACCTCGCCGTCGGACATGCCGAGCATCTTCTCGATGAGTTCGATGATGATGTCCACGGAAACATATGCTCCGGCATTCAAGGTGACTTCGGCGTGGCGCAGCGGTTGTCCAAGCAGATTGGTGACCGTGCCGTGAAGCAGATGCTCCTGCGTCAAATCAATGCTGATTATGCGCAGCCGGTTGGTGTCTATGCTCAGCAGCGTGCCTCGTTTGCCCTTGCCGCCGCTGGGCGCCTGGCCGGTTTCGCGCAATAGGCCTTCTTCGAGCATCTGGCCGACCACGTCAGACACGGCCACGCGGCTCAGTCCGGTGCGGCGGCCAAGTTCGGCGCGTGAATACTGTTTGGTGGGAAACAGCAGGGCGAAAATGAGCTGACGGTTTTTGCGGCGTACATCGGCGGGGGAGACTTTGGCGGTACGGTCATCCGTCGCGGTGGCAAGACCGGGATACGACATACATTCCTCCTGCCTGAACGATGACTGCGCATGTGCCGTGGCGGCTGTATGTCTATATAACCACACGGTATGTGAGATTCCGCTCGGCGTTGAATCTGTTAGGGAACTTCACTAATACATTCCAGTGTACTCGATTGTTCTGGTTTGGGAACGCCGAGTGTCCGTACGTCCATAATTGTAAGTAGTATTAACAAATAACTGGTTAGGTTGATGCGAACATCGACATAATCGGATTGCACATTGTGGAAAGTGACAAAGAAGTTGCCATGAACCATGATGGGCGGCTTTGGGCAGAAGCCCGTGTCTAGCGGGCCTCATGAACGGAGGAAGATACCTATGCCGGAAATCATCATTGTCAAGAACGAAGCCGAAGCAGGCGAGATTTATGGCCGTTGCGTGGCCGATCTCATCAAAGCCAAGCCGAACGCAGTGCTGGGCCTGGCCACTGGCTCCAGCCCGCTGGCAGCCTATCAGGCGCTTGCCAAGATCGTGCATGACGAGTCGATCGACATCTCCCAGGTGAGTGGCTACGCGCTCGATGAATATATCGGGCTGCCGCTGACCCATCCCGAGTCCTACCATGCCACCATCCACCGTACCGTGGTGGAGCCTCTTGGCCTGGATCCGTCCAAGGTCCACGTGCCCGGTGACGTGCTCAATGGCGCGCCGCTTGAGGATGGCGACAAGGTGGCGCTTGCCGGCCCTGCCTACGATCGCGCCATCGAGGCCGCGGGCGGCATCGACGTGCAGATCCTCGGCATCGGCACGGACGGCCATGTGGGCTTCAATGAGCCGGGCTCTTCGCTGGCTTCCGGTACTCGCGTCAAGACTCTGGCGGAGCAGACCCGTGTGGATAACGCGCGCTTCTTTGACAACGACATCAACCAGGTGCCGACCCACTGCATTACGCAGGGCATCGGCACGATTATGAAGGCCCGCCATCTGGTGCTACTTGCCTTCGGTGCCGGCAAGGCCGAGGCCATCGAGGAGACCGTCGAAGGCGGCGTCTCCGCATTCTGCCCGGCCTCCGCGCTGCAGATGCATCCGCACGCCACGATTATCGTGGACGAGGAGGCTGCGAGCCGCCTGCGTCACAAGGACTACTACCGCTACGCATACACCCACAAGCCGGCCTGGCAGGGCATCTGAGTTATTGGTTGGCTCCCCTCTCAAGGGGGAGCAACCACGTGGAGGAATTGCATATGTCTGATAGGGAAGAAATTGTCTCCCGTGTGACGGCGGCATTGGAAGGCGCACCGGCTCCGGTGGCCATTCGCAATGCCCGCAAGGTGGATGCGCGCGGCGAACAGAGTGGGTATTGGGTCGTGTCCAACGCATCCGGTGCCATCGCGGCATCCGGTGTGGGCGATGAGGTTTTCGAACAGTATTGCGGCACGGTGGGTATCGACCCCGCTGACCGTAATGCAGTGGTGGATGCCGAAGGGCGAATCCTGACTCCTGGCTATGTGGACATTCACTCGCACGGCGCATGGGAGAAGAGCTTCGATGACGGCCCGGATGGCATTGATGTGGCTCGTGCCGGGCATGCCGTGCATGGCACGACTCGTCAGGTGCTGTCGCTGATTACCAATCCCGTGGACGTCATCTGCGGCAATATCCGCAATGTGCGCGCCAAAATGGAAGCCGGACGCCCCGATATTTTGGGATGCCATCTGGAGGGGCCTTTCCTGGCCTTGGCCCGCAAGGGTGCTCATGACCCGGAATGCCTCAAGGATCCAGTTCCTGAAATCGTGGATGAGATGCTGGAGGCCTCAGGTGCTGTCAATGGCAAGCTGGGCTGCATCCGGCAGATAACCATTGCCCCTGAATTGCCGCATGGCATTTCCGCCATCCGCCAGTTCCGCGCCGCCGGCGTGGTGCCTGCGGTGGGGCATTGTGATGCCGACTACGAGACCGCCAAGGCCGGTTTTGATGCAGGGGCCGGCATCATGACGCACATGTTCAACGCGATGAACGGCCTGCACCATCGTGAGCCGGGCCCGATTCCGGCCGCAGTGGAGGATCCTCGCGTGACCATCGAGCTGATCAACGATGGTTTCCACGTGCAGAATCCCATGGTGAAGCTTTCGTTCCGTTTCGCGCCGCATCGTACCGCCTTTGTCACTGACGCCATGGCCGCCACCGATTGCCCGGATGGCGCATACAAACTCGGTGCGCTGGACGTGAATGTGGTCGATGGTCATGCTCGTCTGGTGTCCAACGGCGCCATTGCCGGCTCCACATTATTGCTGGAGGTGGCTGTGCGTCGTGCGGTTAACGAGCTCGGCATCAGTGCTGTCGATGCGGTCGAGGCTGCGACGTTGACACCGGCAAAGGCCTTTGGCTTCAATCGGCCAAATGAGGTGACTGGTGCTCCAATCGGCCTGATTGCGCCCGGTTTTGCCGCCGACTTCAATCTTATCAATCCCGCCGACTGGACGGTCGAACAGGTTTGGTGTGCGGGGCGCAAGTTGAAATAGCTGCAATGGCAAGGCTTCGTTCCTGACCGATTAACAATGTGGGGAGCTTCCGGTGTGATACCGGAGCTCCCCACATTCATGCTGTAGCAGGATTTTGCTAGTGCTGTTGCCCGTCAAATTGGAAGAGGGCATGAGCATCGCCATGCTTTTTGTTCTCCAAATACTGGTGGAACAGTCCGAGTCGTTCCGTGGTACTTGCCGCCAGGGGAGAGGGCAGGTCATCCAGGTCGAACCAGCCCACATTGAGGCTTTCCTCATCACCGACAAATGGCTTGACATTGCCTCCCGGCTTCAAAGCGCACAGGAACGAATGATCCATGTACATGGTGTTGTCGCCATTGGCGTATGTGATTACCTTGTTGGACGAAGTAACGGCCACCAGATCGGTGACGATGGCATCGACCCCGGTCTCTTCTTTGATCTCACGAACCACGGTGTCAGCCGGCTGCTCACCCGGCTCATTGATGCCGTAGATCATCGCCCATTCGCCGGTGTCGGAACGGCGGCCGAGCAATAGTTGGCCTTGGTCGTTGAGCACGCAGCCGGTCACGCCGATCAGCCAGAGCAGATCATGGCCGATTTTCTTGCGAAGTTCCAACACGAATTCTGGAGTAGGCATGCTGCCTCCCTTTTCACAAAAATTGGCTCCCTCTCCGAAGGGAGCTGTCTGCGAAGCAGACTGAGGGGAGTTTACGTGAGCTGACCCTCCTCAGTCACCTACGGTGACAGCTCCCCTCAAAGAGGGAGCTGGTTTGATTACTTCGCCTGTGCGGCCTGATCGGCCATCCACTGCTCGACATCATCGATTTGCTTCGGGATGCCGGCGGAAATCCATTCAGGGCCGTTTTCAGTCATGAGCACGTCATCCTCGATGCGGATGCCGATGCCACGGTATTCCGGCGGAATCAGCAGATCATCCTCGCGGAAGTACAGACCGGGCTCGATGGTGAAAATCATGCCCGGGCGAATCGGGGCTCCCTGATAGGACTCGAATCGAGCCTGTGCGCAGTCATGCACATCAAGACCCAGATGGTGAGCCACACCACAGGCGAGCCAACGACGGTGCTGCTGTCCTTGCGGGGAGAGCGACTCCTCAACGCTCACCGGCAGCAGACCCCAGTCGTGCAGACGCTCGGCGATCACGCGCATGCAGGCGTGATGGATGTCAGAGTAGGTGGCACCCGGCTTGGCAGCCTCGAAGCCGGCCTGCTGTGAATCCAGCACTGCCTGATACAGGCGCTTCTGGAAGTCGGTGAACTTGCCATTGGTCGGGAAGGTGCGGGTGATGTCGGCCGTGTACAGGGAATCGACCTCGACGCCGGCGTCCACGAGCAACATGTCGCCGTTTTTCACCACGCCGGTGTTGCGCATCCAGTGCAGGATCGGGGCGTGGGGGCCGGAAGCCACGATGGAGTCGTAGCCGACGGCGTTGCCCAGCTCGCGGGAGACGGCGTTGAACGCACCTTCGAGGATGCGCTCGGAACGCGGCTTGTCGAGCGCGGACGGCAAGGAGGAGAGCAGACGATCAAAGCCATGCTTGGTGGCATCCACGGCCTTGCGCATCTCGTTGATCTCGTAGTCGTCCTTGACCATACGGGCCTCGGCGGCGAACTCGTGCAGCTTGTCATCGGCGGCGGAATTCTTGTCCGGGTCGGCGAAGCCGTTTGCCTCACGAATGGATTCGACCATCGAGGTGACCTGCGGGTCGGTTTCGCTGACCACGCGTACACGAACGGCTCCGGCCTCGGCTCCGACATCCTTGCCGAGCGAGTCGGCCAGCTGGGCGATGTCATGGGTTTCGATGCCGGTCATCGACTGCATTTCCTTGAGGCCTGCGCGCGGTCCCACCCAGTATTCGCCATAGTGTGCGGACATGAAGAAGTCCTCGGTGGAGTTATCTGCGCGCGGAGCCACGAACAGTTCCGGCGTATGGGTCTTACCGGCTCCGGCTTCGGGGGAGTCAGGGTCGACCGGGTTCAGCACCAGCACGGCACCGGCTTCGTAGTCGGAGCCCAGGCCCGTGTAATAGGCGAAGGTGGTGTCCGGGCGGAAGGCGTAATCGCAATCATTGTTGCGTACCTTCGGCTGGCCGGCCGGAATGACCAGACGCTCACCGGGGAATGCCTTGCCTAGCGCCTCAAGGCGGGCGGGAATGTACTTGGAGGATTCGAGCGGCTTGATTTCCGGGTCGTCGTCGGCCCAGCCGGACTTCATGAAATCCTTGAATGCGGGCGATTGCGGACGCAGCGATCGATTGTTCACGCGGTCACTCATCGACTGGTTGTCGCCGGGCGCGCTCTTGCGCTCTTCGGCCTCATATTCCTTGTCCTTGGCGGTGATCACTTCACCCATTGCCACTCTCCTGTATGTAGTTGTTATCGAATCATCGATTTCCAACCTCATACTAGTCGGCCATATGCATTCCTGGCGTGATTGCAGGATGAAGACGAAACTCGGCACGGAATGTGGACGCACTTATGGACATGGGTTGCATAGTGGTCGCAGCTGTCCATTGCAATCGTCTCGTTCTCGCATATCCTGGTTATCCGCTGGCATCTGATTTCGGGATTCCGGCTTTGAGCAACTTGATGTGCAGGGGATTTCGTTCTGTGGCGTCGGTGTATGTGAACGGACTATTTCAGTTTTCCAGACACAATATGCGAGGCGGTTTCACTGAGCGCGCACGATAAACTACCCCGGCGGCTAAGATGGAGGAGCTTGGGAGAGTGCGGTTTTGCGCATGCGAAGGCATGAAGAAAGGTCGCGCGCAACCGAGTTACACAAAGCAACACATGCGGATATGTACGAACTCGTGTGGACACATACGAGCTCATACGGACACGCATAAATTCGTACGAACGCATAATGGGAACGTACGGATCAATATGAGCATCAATTGAGCGCAGAGGTCAGAAGAGTACATGTCATTCGAGCATCCGAATCGGAACAACGAGAGCATGCGGGACGTCGAACTGGATATCATGAGCCGCCCGCCGGAGCATAATACCACCAATCTGGATCTTGACCGGATGAATCTGATGCTCGATATTTTGGGCCACCCGGAGCAGTCGTTCCGTGTGATTCATGTGACCGGCACCAACGGCAAGGGCTCCACCGCGCGCATGGCCGAAGCCATCTGCCGTGCGTACGGCATGCGTACCGGCCTGTACACCTCACCGCACTTGGAGAAGGTCAACGAGCGTATCGCTATCGACGGCCAGCAGCTTTCCGATGACGATTTCATCGACGTATGGGACCAGACCAAGGACCTCGTGGCCTTGGTGGATGCCAAAATGGAGGAACAGGGCAAGCCGAAGATGAGCTTCTTCGAAGTGCTCACCGCCATGGCCATCTGGAAATTCGCCGACGCTCCCGTGGATGTGGCCGTCGTCGAGGTGGGCATGGGCGGCCTGTGGGACGCCACCAATGTGTTGAACGCGGATGCCGCGGTCATCGGCCCTGTCGACATGGATCACATGCAATGGCTGGGGGACACCGTCGAGCAGATCGCAGGCGAGAAGGCCGGCATCATCAAGCCGAATTGCGCCGCCATCATCGGTGCGCAGCCGCATGAGGAAGCGGTTATGCCGATTCTTGAAGAGGCCGCCGAACGCAACCATGCCACGTTGGTGCGTGATGGTTACGAGATGACCGTGTCCGATCGCATGGCCGCGGTCGGAGGTCAGGTCGCCACGCTGACCACGCCCAATGGCACGTATGAGGGCGTGCCGATTGCCAAGTTCGGCGAACATCAGGCGCATAACGCGCTCGCCGCGCTCGCCGCCGCCGAAGTGGTGATTCCGGTCAACGGCCCATTGGATGGCGATTTGGTGGCCGAAGCATTGGGCTCGGTGAAGATTCCGGGCCGCATCGAGCAGATTCGTACCTCGCCGACCATCATTTTGGACGGCGGCCATAACGTCAACGCCGCCGAAGCCCTGCGTAAGGCCATCGAGGAAAGCTACGACTTCAAGCAACTGGTTGGTGTAGTCGCCATGATGCGAGACAAGCAGGTCGAAGAGTATCTTGGTGTGTTGGAGCCGATTCTCAGCTCCGTGGTAGTCACTGAGAATTCATGGCGCGAGCGCGTGATGCCGGCCGATGAGCTGGAGAAGATCGCCGTTGAGGTGTTCGGCCGTGATCGAGTCATCAAGGAGCCGAATCTGCCTGATGCCATCCAGACCGCCGTCAATATGGTCGATGCGGAAGATGAGCTGGGTGTCGGCTATGGCCATGGCGTACTCGTTTGCGGCAGCTTCGTGACTGCCGGTGATGCACGTACCATGCTTGCCGAGCATGCCAGCCCCACGATGCAGCAGGCTATGGCCATCCATCAGCCGGCGGTCGATCTCGATGATGCCACAGATGGTCACGGGGATCAGTCCGGCGCCGATACGCTCGAGGATAACGTCAGCCCCGATGATTTCGACGTATTTGACGTGCTCGGCCTCGGCGATGCGGCGAAGAACAACAATGCCGACGGTTCATCTGACCAGGACTCCAGTGCGGGCTCGGACGCCTGACATACAGTAGTCCGTAACACCCATCAACGAAAAACGTTCAAGTTATGTATCTCAAGGAACTCACCCTCCGCGGATTCAAGTCCTTTGCCTCCACCACCGCGCTGCGTTTTGAGCCTGGCATCACGGCGGTCGTGGGACCCAATGGTTCGGGCAAATCGAATATCGTCGATGCCCTGACTTGGGTGATGGGTGAGCAGGGAGCCAAGAACCTGAGGGGCACGTCGATGGAGGACGTGATTTTTGCCGGCACCTCCTCCCGCCCTCCACTGGGCCGCGCGCAGGTGAGTCTGACCATCGACAATTCCGATCACACGCTTGACATCGATTACACGGAAGTCACTATCTCCCGCACTATTTTCCGCAACGGTGGGTCCGAATACGCCATCAACGGTTCTCAGTGCCGCCTACTTGATATTCAGGAATTGCTTTCGGATACTGGCTTGGGCCAGCAGATGCACGTCATCGTGGGGCAGGGCCGTCTGGATGCGATTCTTAAGGCCGACCCGTCCGGCCACCGTGCGTTTATCGAGGAGGCGGCGGGAATCCTCAAGCATCGCAAGCGCAAGGAACGCGCCCTGCGCAAGCTGGCTAATACGGAATCAAATCTCAACCGACTCGATGACTTACTGCGAGAGATTCACAGGCAGCTTGGCCCGTTGGGCCGTCAGGCGCGCATTTCTCGCCGGGCCGATGCCATTCAGGTTTCCGTACGTGACGCCCAGGCTCGCATCTATGCCGAGGATGCCCAGCGTTCGATGGCTCGCCGCGAGACGGTGCGCAAGGAACTCGGTGATGTGCGCAGTCAGCTGTCCGTTGCCCAACGCGAGCTTGCCCAGGTCAAGGTGCGCATCGAACAAGTCGAGGCGTTGAGTTCCGAATCCAGCCCGGCCATTGCCAAGACCAATCAGTATTGGCATGAATTTTCCCAGGTCCGGGAGCGTTTGCATGCGCTTGCCCAGTTGGCTGAGGAACGCGGACGTTCGCTCACCGGCCAGATCGTCAGTAATTTCGGAGAAGACCCGGACATGTTGCTCAAGCGAGCCAAAGAGTTGGAAACTCAAGCTGCAGCGCAGACCAAAGCCGTGGCGGACGCCCGCATCGCACTTGATAAGGCCACCGAAGAGCGCGCCGACGATGAAAAGAAGCTCGCTTCCATCCGTCAGACCTTGACCGAGCTCCGTAAAACCGCGCAAGAGCGTGACGCCCATATCGCCAGTTTGCGTGAATTGATAGCCCGAGAGGAATCCGCCGTACAACTGGCGGACAGCCGCGCCAAGGATCATACCGGGCAGCGGGAGACGCTCGCCAAGCAGCATGATGATGCGCAGCATCAGTTGGAATCGCTGCGCAGTGAGGCGCAATCCGTGGCCGATGATGACGGTGCCGCATTGGACAAGGCCCGTGCCGCCCTGGCAGAGCGTCGCGATGTGTTGAATGAGCTGACCGATCGTCAGCGTGACGTACAGTCCAAGATCATCTCGTTGCAGGCCAAAGCCGATGCACTGTCCGACACGTTGGACAGCCGCAACGCCTCCGGATCGCTGGAACGGGACGAGCAGGTGGCATCCCTCGGGCGTCTCACCGACTTTATCCATGTGACTGATGGTTGGGAAGAAGCCGTGGCCCACGCGCTTGACCAATATGCCAGTGCCATCGTGGTGCCGGAAACCGGCAATATGCTTCATGCCCTCGAGCGTGCCCGTGAAGACAAGCTCGGCAAAGCCGTGGTGCTGACCGCAATGCCGGCCGATGAACCATTCGCTGCTCTTGCCGATACCGATATATGCTTGGCGAACCTTGTGACGGCTAATCCCGAGGCCTCGGATAAGACGCAGGCCGCGGCCTGCGTGCGCACCGTGCAGCTGCTGCTGGCCGATGTGGCCGCAGCCGAGACGGCTGATGAAGCGCAGCGTCTCGTCGCTTCCGGAAAGGCCCCACGCGCCGTCACCAAGCATGGCGAGACCTTTGCCCACGGTGTGGCCGCAGTCGGCGGATCATCGATTTCCCAGTCCGACCTGTCGCTTGCCGCCCGCAGGGACAAGGCGCTGGCCCAAGTCAAGCAGCTTGGTGTCGAGGCCAATGAATTGGCTGAGCAGGTGAGCGAGGCCAAATCCAAGCGTGACGAGGCCGCCCGTCTGGTCGATCAGGAATCCGCCAAGCGCACGGAAGTCCGACTCAAGGCTCAGCAAGCGGAAAAGTCGCTGAAATCCGCCGAGGATAGGGTTGCGTCGTTCGCGCGTCAGCTTGAACAGTTGGACAAGAAAACTGCTGACACTCAAGAGAATCGTAACGAACATCAGCTGAAGCTCGATGATCTCAACCGCGCTTTGGAATCGGCGCAGCAATCCACTGACGAGCATGCCGATTTCGATGATCTTGACGAACGCGAGCGCACACTGGAACGTGACTTGAACCTGACCCGTGAGCATGAGGTCGCCGCGAAGATTGCATGGACTGAAGCCAGTCGCAAGGGGGAGTCCCTGACCCGACAGGCCGGGCTGTTGCGCGATAATGCCAAGGAAGCCGTTGAACGTCGCGCCCGTATCGAATCGTTGAACGAGCGTCGGCGTGATCAGGCCGCCCATCTGCAAGATGTGGCTGATGATGCGCGCGAGGTGGCCGCCATGGTGGAACGCACGCTGCAGGGCGTCGCCGCTGAGCGGGACAAGCTGCAGGAAGCGGCATCCAGTCATGACGATGAGCTCAAAACCTTGCGCGCCCAGCGCAATGAGATCGAGCCGAAGGTCACCGATCTGACAGGCCGCGAACACGCCTTGGACGTGAATCGTGAGCGTCTGGCCGCCGAAGCCGGTCAGCTCATGCAGAAAGTGTCTGATGAGCTTGGCCTCACCCTGGAGGAACTGGTACGTGAGTATGGCCCCGATCAGCCGGTCCCGGTACTTGACGATGATGGCAATCCTGTGCCACTGGAGCATATGGATGGCGAGAGCGACGGCAATGCCGACGATGCGGCAACCGATGCCCCCGACGCCGCAGCGGACAGCGTTACGGACCCCAGCCGCTTCCAGACCGTGCCATACAACCGCCAGGAACAGCAGAAGCGACTCGACAAGGCCCGCCGCGACTTGGCTGCGCTTGGCAAGATCAACCCGCTGGCAACCGAGGAGTTCGAGGCGCTGGAAGAACGCAACAAGTACCTCAACGACCAGCGCAACGATGTGGTCAAGTCTCGTGATGATCTCATGCAGCTCATCAAGGATCTTGACTCCACCATGGTCGAGGTGTTCAAGTCCGCGTTTGACGATACCGCCGAAGCTTTTGAGAAGATGTTCGCCACACTATTCCCGGGTGGCACAGGACGGTTGCGTCTGGAGAATCCAGAGGATCTGCTCACCACGGGCGTGCTGGTCGAGGCCAGCCCGGCAGGCAAGCGCGTCAAACAGCTGAGCCTGCTCTCCGGTGGCGAGCGCTCGCTGACCGCATTGGCTCTGTTGTTCGCGATTTTCACCGCGCGCCCAAGCCCGTTCTATGTGATGGATGAGGTCGAGGCCGCGCTGGACGACGTGAACCTGACCCGTCTCATCGACGCGTTCAACGAGTTGCGTGCCCATGCCCAGCTCATCATCATCACGCATCAGCAGCGCACGATGTCAATCGCCGATGCGCTGTACGGCGTGACGATGCGAGCCGATGGCGTCACCGCTGTAGTGAGCCAGAAGCTGGACAAATAAGCCGCTCCCGGGTTTATTGGCGGAACGCTCGGCGCACACCTTGCACGGCCTGCAATGTCTTGTAGAAGACCTTCTTGAGCGGCACGTCACGGGTCGGGGCCACCGGTGTGATCGTCTCGGTGAACTTGGTCTTGAATGCGTTCAGACCCTTGAGCGATGGCGCGAAGTCAGAGCCGATACTCATCAAATCGTAATCGGTGATACCCTGCGAGCCCAGCATGCAGCATTCGGCATACAGCAGTCGATCGGTCACATGAATACGCATGGCAGTGTCGCGCATGGCGGCATAATAGTGCACCGCATACGAGCCTTCCACCGTAACGATGGACCAGGCCACCACTTGTCCATCGATGCGCGCGGCGAATACGCGGCAGTGTCTCGCGCCCAATGCGCCAATCATGTCGAGATAGTCTTCAATGGGCAGCGTGATATCGCAACCAGCGGCTTCTTTTTCAATATCACGAAATGTCGTTCTGGCGACAGTCAGCATAACCAGACTCTATGCGTCGATGTATTGATAACCATTGGTTATTGTGCGACGCTCACGTGGCAGAACGATTAGAATCTACCCGCCTAGAAGCTGGAGCTGTGCTGAATGTTTTCTGGATGACGATAGCTCGTCATCAGGGGGAAGCGAGCTTAGTGCCTGTCCGCGTTTGAGCCCTTACGCAGTTTCTGAATGAAGCGCAGCAGGCTGTAGAAACCGCGCTTGACCGGAATGTCATGGCCTGCCGCCACCGGAGTAATCTCCCGGGCGAACTTGGTCTTGAACTGGTTCAGTCCCTTCAAGGACGGTGCGAAGTCAGAGCCGATGCCCATCATGTCAAGGCTTTCCACGCCCTGCGCGCCCAGTGTGCAGAAGATGTGATAGAACATCTTGTCCGGCACGCGCAGGCGGCGCACGGCGGTGCTCATGCAGCCGTAGTAGTAGACGGCGCGATTGTCGTTCAAGGTAATCAGGCACCAGTTGACCACCTTGCCGTCGATACGGCTGACGAACAGGCGGCAGTGCTCAGGACCGAGCTCCTGAATCATATCCTCATAGTCCTGCTTCGGAGCCGGGGCAAAGCCGTCGCGCTTGCCGGTGTCGACCATCACGCCGTAATACTCGTCGAACGATTTGGAAGCCTGCTCGGTTTCGTCGGCGCATGTGGCCGGGCTTTCGCGCAGGGCCTTGCGCACGTTCTGACGGCCACGCGCCACCATGCGCTCAAGAATCTTGTCGTCGCCGCCGGTCAGGTCAACGATCACGGTCTGGTCATACGGTACCGTGGACAGCACGCGGTAGTAGCCTTCATCGAACCATGTATCCACGCGCAGGAACACCACCTTGCGGTCGTGGGAGCGCACGGCCTTGACCATCGCGTCGATGACCTCGCGCTCCTCATCCTGGGTGGGCTTGGTCTTCCACACCGGACCATGCAGCGAACGCAGGTAGTGGTAGCCGTGGGTCTCGTAATCGATCAGGGAGATGACCGCCACCAAATCGCCGTCGCGGCGAATAAGGTACGCGCCCCACGGGCGACGTCCCGGCACCTTGGCCTGATAGCGGCCCCAGGCTTCCGTCTGCTCAATCGGCAGTGCGATGCCTGCCTCTGCCGCGGCCTGTTCCATGGTCGGCAACGTGACGTGTTCCAGCGTAATCAATGATTGCTCCTTATCCTCTTGCTTTTCTTATTCCGATTGCGGGTTCAGATGGCTGGCTGATCAGTCGTTCAACAGTCCGAACAGTCGCTTGACCACATGGTCATCGCCCTCGTAAGGCGCGTGCTTGCCATCGACCTTGATCCAACGTTCTTCGCCCTTGCCGATGACCAGCAGAATGGTCAGCCTGTCCGCATGGGCGTGCGCATCCTCGACTGCTTTTTCGATGGCCTTCGCACGATCGAGCTCGATATCCGAGACGACTCGAGGATTGGTGATATAACCCTGCATCTCATGAAGAATATCGATCATGCGCTCGTGCACTGTGTCTTCCGCAGTCAGAATAATGCGATCCGCATAATCCTGCGCACCCTTGATGATGCCTTCACGGCGGTCCACGGCTTTATCTCCCACGGAGCCAGTGACCACGACGACACGCGGATTGCGATCCGCGTATTTATGTGTCACGAACTCGGCCAGGGTCTTCGTGCTCACATAGTTGTGCGCATAATCTACGTACGCCACCATATTGCCGGATTCATAATGTTCCATACGCCCGGGAATATGCACATGTTCCAGAGCGCGGAAAGCCTCTGAGCCAGCTGGTACGCCGACTGCACGTGACAAGGCAATGGCGGCAGCGGCGTTGGCGGCATTGAACTCGCCTTCCAGTTCCAGCGAGAAATCGCCAATAGCCTTGCCCTGCTCCTGGAACAGGTAGCCTGAGGATGCATCCGGCAGCGCGACGAAATCGGCATGCGTGCCGTGCCCGTCCGCAGCATGCAGCGCAAAAGTGGTGACCGGTACATTCGAGGCTTGAGCATCCTGCCGAATCAAATCGGCATGATCGCAGTCGGCGCCGAGCACCAGTGTGCGGCAATTGTGTGTGATCTGCCGCTTGCAATACAGATAATCCTCGAATGTGGGGTGTTCGATGGCGCTGATGTGGTCAGGGGAAATATTGAGGAATGCCCCAGCATCGAACGTCAGGCCATACACGCGCTCCACTTTGTATGCCTGGGAGGAGACTTCCATCACCAGATACCGCATGCCGTTATTCGCGGCTTCGCGCATCATGCGGAAAGCGTCCATCGACTCGGGCGTGGTCAGGTCGGATTCTGCATATGTGTGGCCGTCCAAGCAATTGTCCACCGAAGAGAACAGTGCGGCCCTGCCGCCGGAATAGGCGTTGAGCACGGCCTGCACAAAATAGGCGGTGGTCGTCTTGCCCTTAGTGCCGGTGATACCGATGACGGTCAGCTCATCCTGCGGGCGGCCATAGAACTCAGCGGACAGCAGGCTCATGGCCTTACGCGCATCATTGACGATCAGTCCAGGGGCGCGGGTGACGGCGGAATACTCGGTTTCGGCCATGTATGCGGCAAGTCCGGCCTGATCGATGTCCGTCAAGTAATCCGCCTTGAACCGGCCCTTGCAGCATAGCAGTGTGCCGGGAGTGACTTTGCGGGTGTCATAGGTGATGGCGGTGAACGGCTCGTCGGCGCCGGCGAGATCCGCTGCGTTGTCGGTCCAGCAATCGCCTTGGATGATTTCGCGGAGCAGATGATGTCGGTCGAGCAATTCGGCGGCCGCAGCCAAAGTCAAAGCCATAAATCTTTTCTCCCTATTCCTAGCCGATTAGCCATTCTACAGGGCGGTCATGCCGTGGCGTGGCTCACATGTCATCAGCCACGATATGGGCACAAGATTTGGCTAGAATGGAGAATTGTGACGACAAGCGAAGCAACAGTGCATACCGGGATGCCGGCCGAAGCCGGGGAATCCATGGCGGCTAAGCGCGCTCGTTTCGAGCAGCTCGCCATGCCCGCCGTCAACACGCTCTATCGTCAGGCCATGAGGCTGACCAACAACCCCGACGATGCGCAGGATCTGGTGCAGGATACGTTCGAGCGCGGGTTCAAGGCGTTTGATTCCTTCCAGCCTGGATCGAACTTCGAGGCATGGATGACGACCATCGAACGAAACGCGTATTTCAACCAGTACGCCAAGGCCAAACGACGTCCGCAACGCGCCAACGATTCGACCGGCGAATATGATGACTGGGACATCTACGATGCTTCTGAACATACTTCAGATGGGTTGAAATCTGCCGAACAGGAATATCTGGATGCCTTTGCTCCGGAAGAGATTATGGCTGCGCTCGCCAAATTGTCTCCAGAACGTCGGCAAGTGTTCATCGATGCCGCCATCGACGGCAAGTCCTATCAGCAGGTGGCTGACGAGCAAGGGGTGAAAATAGGCACGGTGATGAGCCGGTTGAACCGTGCACGTACTCAACTGAAACGGGAACTTGCCTCATATGCCAAGGATCGCGGATACATTACCGATTCACCATCAGCGAAGTTGGGCGAAAACGTTGGTCAAACCGTGGAACACGTCCATAATGGAACTAGTGAACATACTGTTGACAGCGATGACGCCGCGCAAACCATCACGGATACGGTAGCACGCGCTCGCATGCTTCGACAGTCTCGTAAGCCTCAGGGAAATGAGATGCGATGAACGACCAGCCGACAGAGCATACCCGTCACATCTCCATAACCCGTACTTCGTCCGATGGCACGGTCAGCCAGACGGAAGTGCACATTACTGCAGTACATCATCGTGATGATGAGACTGGAACGGCATCGGCTGACGTGCATATCGTGGCCGAGGGTGACTGTTTTGACCCCAGCACGTGTTGCGATGCGCGCGAACAGGCTCTGATTGCCGCGATGCGCGCCTACTTGCGGCCGGATGTGGCTCCTGAATGCCTCATGGCCCGTCTGAAAGCCACGCTCGACCATTGCTGCGGCGAGGACAAATGATGTGAGAGATATATATGAAAAGGCCCGTCTGATTGCTCAGACGGGCCTTTTGCGTTTATATCAAACGCGAAGAATCAGGCGTTTGGACGCTTGCCGTGGTTGGCGGCCTTCTTACGACGATCCTTGCGCTTACGTCCGCGCATGCCCATGATGGACTCCTTTGCTGCAGTAAAAAATTAAGCCTTCGGAATTATGCCACATGAGCGCGACGTTCTCAAACCGCGCGCCCATATGGCGCACATTCGGCTGATTGGTTCAGAGCTGCTCGGCCTGGAACGTGACCACAGTGGTGTAATCAGCGCCTGGTTCGAGCACGACCAGATCCTTGCCGGTACGGAATGCATCGGCGTAGGCAGTCATCGGTTCGACGGCCACACCGGGCTGACGGACTTTCTCGCCAATCTCGTTGCCGGTGCAGACCTGCCAGGAATTGATGGTCTTGTCGCCGGTCAGAGTGACCTTGATGCCATCGGGGCGGGTGAATACGGCAGAGGTGCTGCCGTCAGCACTGCGGTTGGTGATGTCGGTCCAGGCGTCATCGAAGCCGCGCCCCTCAAGGGTGGGGTTGCTGCGCAGATCGAAGATGCCGGAGACCGGCTCTTCGCCAGTGGGCAGCAGATGCTCGTCAACAGTCACGTGAGTGTCGCAATGCAGCTCGAGGCGGCATGGCTCGTTGTCGGCGGTGATGGCCGGGCCAGTGGCATGCTTGCCGTTGGCAAGCCACGGGTGAATGCCGAACGCCCACGGTGCCTTCACGGCGTCGTTGTTGTGCACGGTGAAGGTCTCCGTAAGGCCGTTCTCGTCCAACGCGTAGGTGGCGGTGATGGTGATGTCGAACGGATATCCGGCGATGTCGGGGGAGCGCCATGAGAGCGTCACATGCGATTCCTGCAGGTCCTCAAGCTCCCACATATAACGGTAGGCATAGCCGTGCAGGGAGGATTGACGGTCAAATTCGTCGATCGGCATCTGATAGTCTTCACCGTCGAAGGAGTACTGACCGTTGGTCACGCGGTTCGGGTACGGTGCCAGCACACATCCGTTGCAGCAGGGAATCACCTTGTCCGGGTCGAAGGGGACGATGATGTCTTCGCCGCGCCATTTCAGTTCGCGCAAGCTGGCGCCCAGCTCAGTGACAACGGCACTCCATTCGCCGGATGAGATGGCGTATTGGTTACCGGTGCGAGGCTTCAAAGCCATAGTGCACACTCCTTTGTGAAAGCGTATTGTTACCGCTCGCAATCGTACCGCATCAGCGTTGGGACGCGGCGTATATAGATAACAAAATTGGCTCTCCTCAATGAGGAGAGCCAATTCATAGGGCTATTTCTGGATTACTTCTGGGCTACTTCATAACGCACCACAGTGGTGTAATCACTATCGGGTGCGAGTGTCACCAGATGGTTGCCGGTGCGGAAGGCGTTGGCCGGGGCGGTCATCGGTTCGACGGCGATGCCGTACGGATGCTCGGCAAATGGAGCTCCCGTGGCGGTGTAGCACTGCCAGGCATTGATGGTTTCGTCGCCGATCAGCTTCACTTCGATACCATCAGGACGGGTGAACGTGGTAGTGGTCGTGCCATCGGCGGCGCGCTCCACATCAACCCAGGCGTCATCGAAAGCGCGGCCTTCGAGCGTCGGACCATCGTTCAGATCGTAGATGCCGGCAACAGGTTCAGTGCCGGTGGGAATCAGCGCCTCGTTCACCGTCACATGACTGGCGGCCTTGATCTGCAGATGGCAGGCGGCGGAGTCGGCATCGCGTTCGGCGGAAGTCGCGCCCTGCTCGCCGTTGGCAAGCCACGGGTGCAGGCCAAGAGCCCAAGGTGCCGGCTCGTCGCCATCATTGCGGGCATTGATGGTCACGGTCATGCCATTTTCGCCCAATTCGTAGGTCACGGTCACGGTCACATCGAACGGGTATCCGTCCAGGTTGGGGAAGCGCAGTGAAAGCGTCACGGCGCTGTCGGTGAGCGATTCGAGCTTCCACATGTAGTGGTAGGCGTATCCATGGTTCGCGTTGTTGCGCGGAGCCGGGTGATATTCGTTGACCGGAGCGCAGTAGTGCTTGCCGTTGAAATCGTATTCACCGTTTTCAATACGGTTTGGCCAAGGGGCCAGCACGTATCCGTTGCAGGTCGGGGTCAGATCGTTGACCCCGAATGGACAGAAGATTTCCTTGCCGTTGAAGTCGAACCGGCGGATTTTCGCGCCTAGCTCGCAAATCACAGCGGAGTAGTCGCCGTGGTGAATCGAATACTGGTTGCCGGTGCGTGGCGTTTTGCTCGTCATGGAATCACTCCCGTAGTGAGGATGGATGGTTCGGTAGCTCCTGCTATCGCTGGCCTCAGTCTAGCGCGTTTCCGCTGTCGAAGCGGGATTGGCGGCGGCTATGGAGTCGGCACGTGTATCAGGAAAGAGCATTGCGGGTGGTGAACGTGGCGAGTGTCACATCGTACGCGAAAAACGCGGGGATTCTTTGAAAAGATGGCGGAGCACGGGCTCTGGCACAGGAGGTTGGCAGTAACCTCCTGTAGTCCCTGCTTTACACTGGAGAACAGTGTTGACATTCAGGAGGTTCCGATGACCAAAAGTGTGGTGCTCGCCGACCCGCGCGGGTTTTGCGCTGGTGTGGATCGTGCGATTCTCACCGTGCAAACGATTCTTAAGGCTGCGGAATCGTCTGGGAAGCTCCACCGTGAGGATGGTCTGCCACCGGTGTATGTGCGTAGGCAAATCGTGCATAACAAACATGTGGTCGAGGATTTGGCAGGCCAGGGTGCGGTATTCGTCCAAGAGTTGAGCGAGATTCCGGATGCGGCCGCTGCGGCTGGCATTCCGGTGGTGTTTTCCGCTCATGGCGTATCTCCGGTGGTGAAGTCGGAGGCTCAGCGCCGTGGTATGCACGTGGTGGACGCTACTTGCCCGCTGGTAGGCAAGGTGCATCGTGAAGTGTTGCGTTTTGTGCGCGAGGGGTATGAGATTGTCTACATCGGGCATAAAGGGCACGATGAGGCGGTTGGCGTAGTGGGGGAGAGCCCCGAGCATGTGCATCTGATTGAGCATGAATCGGATGTCGATTCGCTGGATTTTGCACCCGACACCAAGTTGGTGTTGCTTTCGCAGACGACATTGAGCGTGGATGAAACGGCCGGCACCATTGCTGCGTTGAAGGCTCGTTTTCCGTGGATTGAGGAGCCTCCGAGCTCTGATATTTGCTATGCTACGTCGAATCGTCAGGCGGCGGTGAAGTTGGTGGCCCAGCAGTCCGATTGTGTGGTGATTGTCGGATCGGCCAACTCTTCGAACTCCGTACGTCTGATGGAAGTGGCTCAGGAGGGCTTGGGCGAGCGAGGCAAGGCCTACCGCGTGGATGATGCCAGCGAGCTTGATCCGTCATGGTTTGAGGGCGTGGAATCCGTGGGCATTTCCTCGGGCGCCTCCGTGCCGGATGAGTTGGTTTCCGGTGTGATTGATACTTTACGCAATCAGGGTTTCACCGGCATGAAATCGGTGGAAACCATCAAGGAAAACATGCACTTCGTGCTGCCTGCCGAGCTGCGCCGGAAGAAATAGTCATCCTTGGCTCCCCTCTGCGAGGGGAGCCAAGACAAAGTCACCACGTGCCGATTGGCGCGGCGACGGCGTCCAACACCTTGAGCAGGTCCTGCGGATTGACGCCTACGGACAGGCCGCGCTTGCCGCCGGAGACCAGAATCTGGTCGAATTGCAATGCGCTTTCGTCTAATACGGTTTTATGATGCGTCTTCTGGCCCAAAGGCGAAATGCCGCCGACCACATAGCCGGATTCGCGCATAGCCACTTTGGGGTCGGCCATCGAGGCCTTCTTGGCGCCCGCTGCCGCGGCCAGAGCCTTCAAATCCATATGCCCGCTGACCGGCACCACGCCCACCACACGCTCCGAGCCGGTGTCCGCCATAAGCGTCTTGAACACCTGGTGTTCGTCGAAACCGAGCTTGGTGGACGCTTCCACGCCGTAGCCATCGTCCATGTGATCGTTGGAATGCTCATATTCATAGACGTGGAATTCGACGCCCGCTTTTTCCAGCTGGACGGTCGCCGGAGTGGATCCTGCGCCTTTATCGTGCTTCTTCTTTGCCATGATTACCGTTCTACTACGAAGAGACCCCCGCACAAGGCGGGGGTCTCACAGCTTAGTTCTCAAACGAACCGTAGCGGCCTAGACCGCAGTGGTTCACTCGGAGATCTCAGCGAAGTACAGCAGGGTACGGATCATGTTGGAGGTGAAGCCGTACTCGTTGTCGTAGAAGGACACGGTGCGAGCCAGGGTCACGCCGTCAATGGTGTTGACGTCGGTCTGGGTCGGGTCGAACACGCCACCGTGGGTGTCGCCGAGGATGTCGGAGGAAACGATGCCCTCATCGTTGTAGCCGTAGTAGTCGGTGTCGGAGAAGGCGGCCTTGAAGGCTTCGTTGATCTCGTCGGCGGTGGTCTCGGTGTTCAGAACGGTGGTCAGCTCGGTGACGGAGCCGTCCGGAACCTGGACGCGCTGGGCGTGGCCCTGCAGCTTGCCGTTCACGGACGGAACGACCTTGCCGATGGCCTTGGCGGCGCCGGTGGAGTGGGCGATGGTGTTGATGGCGGCGGCGCGCAGGTTGCGGCCGGTCTTGGTGCCACGCGGGCCATCGAGCAGCATCTGGGTGCCGGTGTAGGCGTGGATGGTGGTCATGAAGCCGGCCTTGATGCCGAACTTCTCGTCCAGCAGCTTGACCATGGCGGCCATGGAGTTGGTGGTGCAGGAGCCGGCGGAGACGATCACGTCGGAAGCCTTGAGGATGTCGTGGTTCACGCCGAACACGACGGTCGGGGTGGTGTCATCCTTGGCCGGGGCGGAGATCAGGACCTTCTTGGCGCCAGCGTTGATGTGAGCCTGGGACTTCTCAGCGGAGGTGTAGAAGCCGGTGCACTCGAGCACGTACTCAACACCGTCGTTCTTGACCCACGGGATGTTGTTGGCGTCCTTCTCGGCGTAGACCTTGTACTCCTTGCCGTCAACGATGATGGAGTCCTCAGTGGCCTTGACGTCAACCGGGGTGCCGTCGTCATGACGGAAGGTGCCGTGGGTGCTGTCGTACTTCAGCAGGTAAGCCAGGGTAGCCGGGGTGGTCAGATCGTTGATGGCGGCAACCTCGATGTCACCAGCCTGGCCGCCGCGAGCCTGCAGCTCGAAAATGCGACGGAAGGCGAGACGACCAATGCGACCGAAGCCGTTGATACCAATCTTAACTGTCATGTAATTCTCCCTTGTAGGGTGCCCGTGGTGCGCTCTGGCACACCGGGCCATTGTTTACCAACAGTTGCTACTGTAATGCCGACTCTGTACACATGGCAATGTCTGAGCGTGCGTTTTGAGCAAAAACGTCGTATTTTTTGTGAGCGCTCACATTGTGGATCGCCGGCAACCGATATGCGGTTTCCCGTATTGGACCGACGGCGTGAATCCACGGAAGCTGGGGCTCGCGTCCGGTCAGCGAACCAACAGCTTGGACACTTCGGTGTCCAGCTTGCCGATGCCGCCACTGAATTCATGGAAACGGCTTACCTGAGGCAATGCCACTTCGATGGGGAAGGTGACGATCAAGGTACCATGTTCCACGCTGATGGCGGCATCTATGCCGTCGCGGAACTCATTGCTGACGCCTTGCACCATCGTGTTGGTCAGCGTGCTGTCTTTGAGTTCGTATTTCAATCCTGGTTCGTTCACGCCAAGTGAAACATCGGAGTGGGAGAACGCCGACACCATTCGTCCGTCCTCGGGTACCGGGTGCGCGGGGAAGGAGAGCTTGCCATCCGTGATTGCTGTGACTATCAGTCCGTCGCCATACAGATATCCGCTTGCCCCGTGCCCAGCCAGCAAGGTCATGAGCTGAATGCCGGAAATCGTATGGTCAATGCGTCCGCCCAGACCTCCATAGACATGGAATTCGCGGCAGCCCGCCGCCCAGCCGACTTTCAAGGCGGAGAGCATGTCCGGGTCATCCTTCAGCGAGGGCAGCGTAATCGTGCGTACGTCGGTGCGGGGCGGGCGTCCTTCCAATGAGTCGAAATCGCCCACCATCACATCGGGGACGATGCCCAGCTCGCGTGTATGATCCAGTCCGCCATCGGCCGCTACCACATACGCGCCATCCGGCACCACGGGAGTTCCGGCATAGTATTCTCCGGCTCCGAAAATCACGCATACCTTACTCATATCCGACTACTGTAGCCGTTGCGCGGCCTGCGGGGAAGAAAATACTGATAGGCTACGCAACAGAACAGTAGTGATCAGGCAGGGGAACGAAGGTGATGGCACAGATTACCGAGGCGAGCGAGAGACCGATTCTCAAATCGAAGGTGTTCCTCTGCGTCACCGAGTTCTTCTCCGGCATGTCCGTCATGGCCGCGGAACTTGGCGCGTCCCGTCTGCTTGCGCCCTATTTCTCCAGCTCGCAGATTGTATGGACCATTATCATCGGTACCATCATGGTCGCCTTGGCGTTGGGCGCGGTGTTCGGCGGGCGCTGGGCCGACAAGGACCCGAACCCGGACAAGCTCTATATGCGCATTATGGTGGCCGCCGCGCTGATCCTCGACATGGGCACCGGCACCTACGCCCGCCAGCTGAAGTAGTATTATCCGAAAATGAACATCGCCAGCGTGTTCGGCAATGGGAACATGCTGACGGCCGACGTGCCGAATACCACGAACCGCGAACTGTTCGCCAAGAAGCCGGGTTCCGGCTCCGAAGAGAACTCCATGCAGCAGGCCTCCAAGGCACTCAACCTGCGTGAGACCACTTACGAGCGAACCGGACTCATCGTCGACCATTCTCACAGACGACAAAGCGCCGGTCGAAGTGCTGGGCATGCATGCCATTAATCAAATCATCGCCGAGGAAGCCGGCCCGTATCGTCAGATTCTGAAAGATGAGGGTATTGGCGGCCTGCTGCGCGCCGTGCAGTAGGGAACCCGACACACGGCCCGTCAATGTCCGGGCATATGGTAGACTTTCCATTTGGCTTGAGAAATCAAGAAAGCGGGGCACCCCCACCTGGAAGCTTTTCAAGGCCTCGGGTTCAAGGCAAACAGCCTAGCGATTGTGCCAGATGAATGAGCGCAATCAGGAATGACGATATGTCTGCGTGCATGTGCGTGAATGCGTATGTTCCGGCTTGCCATGAACCATCGAGCGTTGATTGCATGCCATCAAGGAGCCCTGCCCAAGGAATTGAAGCAGAGGATTGGAGTCATCATCAGCGACGAACCACGCATTAACGACGAGATTCGCGTCCCGCAGGTACGCCTGATCGGCCCGAAGGGCGAGCAGGTGGGCGTCATCGCGACCACCGTCGCGCTGAACCTGGCCAAGGAGGCAAACCTCGATCTCGTCGAGGTGGCCCCGAACGCGAAGCCTCCGGTCGCCAAGCTCATCGATTACGGCAAGTTCAAGTACAACGAGAAGATCAAGGCTCGTGAAGCTCGTCGTAACCAGAGCACCGCGGAAATCAAGGAGATTCGTTTCCGCCTGAAGATCGACGACCACGATTTCGACGTGAAGAAGGGCCATGTGACCCGCTTCCTCAACGGAGGCGACAAGGTCAAAGTCACCATCATGTTGCGCGGTCGTGAGATCTCCCGCCCGATCGGTGGTGTGGAACTGCTGCAGCGTCTGGCCGACGATGTCGAGGAATTCGGCACCGTTGAGTCCAAGCCGAAGCAGGAGGGTCGCAACATCATCATGACCCTCGCGCCGAAGGGCAAGAAGGTGCATACCCAGTCCGAGCAGCGCCGTCGTGGCGCCGAGTCCCGCGCCGAGCGTCAGGCTCGTCAGGCGGCTCGTCTGGCGGCCAAGCAGGAGTCGCAGGCTCAGGCCGCGGCCGATGCGAAGACCGCGATTTCTCAGAAGACTTCCGACAAGAAGCAAACCAGCAAGGAGGGCAGCAATGCCGAAGATGAAAACTAATTCCGCCGCTTCCAAGCGCGCTCGTATCACCGGCTCCGGCAAGGTGATGCAGGCCGGTTCCGCCATGCGCCACAACCTCGAGCACAAGTCCGCTCGCAAGCGTCGCGCTCTGTCCGCCGATGCCGTGCTGCGCGGTGGCCAGGCCAAGAAGCTGCACCAGCTGCTGCAGAAGTGAGCTTAGGGCTTACAGGAACAAACAAGACTTTAGAAAGCTGAGGAATAGATTATGGCACGTGTCAAGCGCGCAGTGAACGCCCACAAGAAGCGTCGCGTTGTTCTCGAGAGGGCTTCCGGCTACCGCGGCCAGCGCTCCCGCCTGTACCGCAAGGCTAAGGAACAGCTGCTGCACTCCTTTAACTACAACTTCCGCGACCGTAAGGCTCGCAAAGGCGATTTCCGCAAGCTGTGGATCCAGCGCATCAACGCTGCCGTCCGCGCTGAGGGCATCACCTACAACCGCTTCATCCAGGGCCTGCGTCTCGCCGGCATCGAGCTGGATCGTCGCGCTCTCGCCGAGCTCGCCGTCTCCGACCCGGACACCTTCAAGACCATCGTGGACGCCGCCAAGGCCGCCCTGCCTGAGGACGTCAACGCTCCGGTTGAGGCCTGATTGCCGCCTCTGAACGACATTGCTCCGTGACTTTCGGTCATGGAACGTCAAGTCCCGTCACCCATCGGTGACGGGACTTTTCATATTCGCGGCGACGATGCTCAGCTAGGGTCTTCGCCGGTGAACGAGCGGTAGTTTCGGATAAGGAACGCCAGTTCCAGTACGGTGTGGTCATCGAGCTTGCGCGGATTGTAGCCGGTTTGCTCGGCGATGGCGTTGAGATGGTTCTGCAATGTGTTCTTGTGGATGAACAGGCTATCGGCGGCCCGGCTCACGCTTCCGTTGTATCGGGTGTACGCGTTGAACGCCGTCTGGAAGGCGTCGATTCGTTGATCATCCAGACCCGCGAAGATGTTCTGCACGAACTGTTCGCTTATGGATTGCTGCATCGCCGGCAGCAGCATGCCGAGCCCGATATTGCTGTATTCCTCCACTCGTGCACCATGGGTGAAACGGAGCCATTCCACAGCCGCGGTTGCCTGTCGGTAGCTGCGCCAATATTGATTCGCCGACGTTTCCATGCTTCCTATGCCAATGCTGATCGGGCGTCCCAAGACATGGCTTATCTCTTTTTGCAGATCGGACAGTACTCCCATATGGTGTTCATCAAGTTGACCCATTGAGCCGACTTGATCGGTGATGGCGAATAATATGCAGAATCCACGCGCCGAAGTTCTGAATATCGACTCGCTGCCTGAAGGAAAACGCTTATCCAACGCATTGAGCAGAGCGTTACGCTTGGTGTGGTCGGCGTCGGCATTGGTGCAACGTCCGAGCACGATGCATCGCGGTATTGACAGGTCGACATCGAGCGTGGAAGACAGATAGGAGACGAGATCCTCATCGTTGTGCTGCGATACCAGTAAATTGATGAGATTCGTCATCATCATGCGTTGGTCGAAACGTGTGATCTGCTCGACGTTTTCCCGAATCAGTATTTCCGTCATTTTGGTGATCATGATGCCGAATGGCTCGACTTCGTGCCGCTGGCCGGTGATGCCGATGACCGCGACAACCGAATCGCCGAACATGACCGGTGCGTTGATGCCGTTGCGGGCGCCTATGAACTGATTATCGCCATCCACTGCCACGGTCCGTTTCCGCTCCGCCGCAAGACGCGCGGCATCGTGGAAGGTGCCGATGCGCGTTGCGTCGGTGCTGGCGATCATTTTGCCGTGCGCATCAAAGAAATTGATATCGTGGCGGATAATGCCCTTGATGTTCTCAACAATGGTCTGCGCTATGCGCGGGTCTATGTCCATGACGTCCTCGTCTGTTCTAGGCAATACACGAAATGTTCTGTGTAACATTATTGCATGGCTGGCGAAAACGGAAGTTCGTTCTGTGGAATATTGTGACGCTCGTGTTTTCCAAGAATAATGTGTATTACATAAATCGTGACCGTATAGATAGATTTTTTTTGATGGTCTCTATACTACGTTCCAATGAAGAGACGTCGTGAGTCCATCACCCTGACGCTGTGCGGAAACGGTAAGACAATCAAAGGAGATTCTGATGGTAGAAGGCATTTCGATTGCATGGTGGGCGGCGTTGCTCGGCCTTGCATTGGCCATAGTGCTGATTCTTAAAAAACTCAACGCCACATATGCGCTGTTGCTCGGGGCCATTGTCGGATGTCTGGTCGGCGGAGCGTCGCTGACCCAGACGGTGAGCGTCGTTGTGGCGGGTGGCCAAAGCGTTATGGGCACCATCGTGCGTGTGCTGGCTGCCGGCATTCTGGCTGGTGTGATGATGGAGTCCGGTGCCGCCAATCGCATCGCCAAAACCATCGTTTCCAAATTCGGCGAAAGCCTCGCGATCTTTTCGCTGGCGTTCGCCACGATGATTATCTGCGCGGTAGGTGTGTTCATCCCGGTTGCGGTGCTTATTGTGGCGCCAATTGCCATTGAGGTCGGCAATCGATTGGGCATCTCCAAGCTGGCGCTATTGGTGGCCTTGTCTGGCGGAGGCAAGGCGGGCAACATCATGTCTCCCAACCCGAACACCATCGCCGCGGCTTCCGGGTTCGGCGTGCAGCCTTCCCAGGTGATGTTCGGCAGCGTCGTGCCGGCATTGTGTGGTCTGGCGGTGGCCGTATTGCTGGCCACGGTATTGCGCAAGCATGGCGCGGCACCTACTGCTGCCGAGGTGGACACCGGCGACACCGACGATGCCCATCTGCCGCCGATCGGCCGCGCTCTGGTTGCCCCGGTCGTCGCCGTGGTACTGCTGCTGATCAATCCGGTCGGCAGTCTGCTGCACATCGAAGTGTTGTCGATATTCCAGATCGATGCCATGTACATTCTCCCGTTGGCCGCCCTGATCGGACTGTTCGCAATGAGGCAGGGGAAGAACCTGCTGGCTTTCACCAAGGCCGGGCTCGCACGCATGACCGACGTCGTGCTCATCCTGATTGGCGCCGGCGCGATTGGCGGGTTGATCACGAATTCCGACTTGTCCACGCAGATCGTCGGCCTTATCAAGGCCTGGGGCGTTTCCGGCTCGCTGCTCGCTCCTCTGGCCGGCATTCTGATGGCTGCCGCCACCGCCTCGACCTCCACGGGTGTGATTCTCGGCTCCAGCTCCTTCGGATCCTCGATTCTCGGCTTTGGCGTATCCCCGGTGGCCGCCGCCGTGACGATGCAGGCCGGCGCAACCGTCATCGATCATCTGCCGCACGGCAACTACTTCCACGTCACGGCACAGGCCATGAAGATGACCGTCGGCGAACGCATGAAGAGCGTGCCGTTCGAGTCATTGGTCGGTCTGACCATGACCTGTGTTGCGACCTTGATATACATGGTGTTCTGAGTATTGGTTCGTGGATGGTAATGAATAAAGGAGAAGCTATGAAATTCGTGATCGCGCCGGATTCCTTCAAGGGGTGCATGACGGCAAAACAGGCCGGTGAGGCCATTCGCGCGGGACTGCTGCGGGTGTTCCCGGACGCCGAATATGTGATGGTGCCCATGGCCGACGGCGGCGAAGGCACGGTTCGTTCCTTGGTGGACGCCACCCAAGGTCATATGCGCAGCGCAGAGGTGCTGAATCCGTTGCAGTTCGAGACGACGGCGGAGTATGGCATCCTTGGCAACACGGGAGATGAGGACAAAACCGCGGTGATCGAGATGGCGGCTGCCAGCGGCATCCAGTTCGTTACCGAAAGCACCCGGAACCCGCTTGTCACCACCACATACGGAACCGGCCAACTTATGATGCATGCTCTGGATGACGGGGCCCGCACGATTATCCTCGGCGTGGGTGGGTCGGCGACCAATGATGGCGGAGCCGGCATGGCCGAAGCTCTGGGAGTGCGTTTTCTGGACGCGCATGGCGATCCCATTCCTCGTGGTGGCGGATTCCTTGACCGGCTTGTCACCGTGGATGTGTCGGGCGTCGATCCACGTATCGCACACACGCGCATACTGATCGCCTCCGATGTGACTAACCCGTTGGTGGGGCCGACCGGAGCCTCGGCGGTATTCGGTCCGCAGAAGGGCGCGACGCCGCAGATGGTCACCCAACTCGACAATAATCTTGCCCATTATGCGGCGGTGATCAAGGATCAACTGGGCATCGATGTGGCCCATACGCCCGGAGCCGGCGGCGCAGGCGGTCTTGGCGCGGGACTGCTCGCCTTCACCCAGTCCACGATGCGTGCCGGCGTGGATATCGTCTCTTCCACGGTCCGTCTTGTCGAGCGCGCCGAAGGCGCCGACTACTGCTTCACCGGCGAAGGCGGCATTGACTTTCAGACGAAATTCGGCAAAACGCCGATGGGAGTGGCCAAGGCGGTGCGAGAGCGTAATCCGCATATCGGTGTGGTCGCTTTTGCCGGACATGTGGGCGAAGGCATCGACCAACTCTATGACGTGGGCATCGATGCGGTGTTCGGCATTGTTCCCGGTGCCATGCCATTGAACGAGGCCATTGCCGATGGGCCAAGGAATCTCATTCGCGCGGCGGAAAACATCGGACGTCTGATACGTCTCGGACGGCGTTGAGGCCGGTACAGAACGATGGCGTAATATGAGCCGTTATGGGCGTTGACGGATTCGGCACACTGCGGGAGCAGTTCCTCGTGCATATCGGCATCGAACGGGGACTCGCCAAAGCCACCGTCTCCGCCTATGAATCCGACCTCAATAAATATGTCGCCTGGCTTCAGACCCATGGCATCACCAAGCCGGATGATATAGCCAAACAGGATGTCGAGGACTATATCGCCACACTTGATGCGGACGGGGAATCCGCGCGATCCAAGGCCCGCCGATTGGCCTCCATCCACGAATTTCACCGTTTTGCCTTGGCCCAGCATGCGGTATCGGCGGATGTGGCCGCTTCGGTCAAAGCCCCCAAAGGGGCCAGTGTGTTGCCGGACGTGTTGAGCGTTGACGAGGTGTCCCGGCTGCTGGATGCCGCAGCCGTCGGCGGTTCCACCGACCCGGTGGTGTTGCGGGACAAGGCCCTTCTCGAATTCATGTACGCCACCGGATGCCGCGTCTCGGAGGCCGTGGGCACGAATCTGGACGACATCGACCTTGAGGAGAAGGTCGTCCGATTGATGGGCAAGGGGTCCAAGCAACGTCTGGTGCCGTTGGGCAGTTATGCTCGTAACTCAGTCGTGGTGTATCTCAACGCGGGTCGAGGCGAGCTGGAACGCAGATCAACGGCCAAAGTCCCTGAGCGTCGAGCGCTGTTCCTGAACAAGCGAGGCAAACGCATCTCACGCCAATCGGTATGGGAAATCGTCAAAACAGCGGGGGAGCGGGCCGGCATCACCAAGCCGCTGCATCCGCATACGCTGCGGCATTCGTTCGCCACTCATCTGATTCAGGGCGGTGCGGACGTGCGCACCGTACAGGAACTGCTGGGCCATGCCAGCGTCACCACCACGCAGATATATACGCACGTGAGTCCCGAGGCTCTGATCGAAACGTATCTCACCGCGCATCCCAGAGCGCGTTAGCGGCGATGAGACGGATTGTTTCGGCATACTGGTGTGGCGCGATGTGGTAACGGTGGCAGCGAACGGATAAGAGTAGGCTAGTCGGGAGAAATCAGAGTTTGATGGAAGGTTCAGGCATGGCAGATCGTCGCGGCAGCAGCACATTCCGCCAAGGTACGTTGCCGATGGACGAAACGTATGTCGCTGCACCATCTCGGAACACGGATATTGATAAGGTAGACGATATGCCTACCGATTTTCTTGGACGTGAATACGAAACCTTCCCGGCTCCCGAACCGTTGCAGCAGCACGGTCCGGCTCGAGTCATTGCCATGTGCAACCAGAAGGGCGGTGTGGGCAAGACCACGAGTTCCATTAACATCGCCGGAGCTTTGGCACAGTATGGCCGCCGAGTGCTTATCGTCGACTTTGATCCGCAAGGTGCCGCCACCGTGGGCTTGGGCATCAATGCGAATACCGTGGAGAGCACCATTTACACCGCATTGTTCGATATGTCTGTGGATCCCCATGATGTGGTGCAGCACACCGCGTTCGACAACATCGATGTGATTCCTGCAAACATTGACTTGTCGGCGGCCGAAGTCCAGCTGGTCACCGAGGTGGGCCGAGAACAGATTCTCAACGGTGTGCTGCGCAAGCTCAAGGCCGAATACGATGTCATCATCGTGGATTGCCAGCCTTCGCTTGGCCTGCTCACGGTGAACGCCCTGGCCGCAGCCGATGGCGTGATCATTCCGGTGGCCGCCGAATTCTTTGCCCTTCGTGGCGTGGCTCTGCTCATGCAGTCCATCGAGAAGGTCCAGTCCCGCATCAATCCCGCGTTGGAGGTCTACGGCGTGCTGGTGACCATGTACACCAACACCCTCCACTGCGAGGAAGTATGCCAACGTATCTATGAGGCGTTCGAGAACAAGGTGTTCCACACGTTCATCTCTCGATCCATCAAGTTGCCTGACTCCAGTGTGGCTGCGGCCCCCATCGTTATCTACGCCCCCGGGCACAAGACCGCCAAGGAATACCGCGAGGTGGCCCGCGAGCTCGTGTCTCGCGGCATTGTGGCCTGATGAGCGAAACTCTCGTAAGCCAGCAGGAGGAAGTCGAGGCCGCCATAGGCTCCGGCTTCCAGGTGAATCTTGAGGTCTATTCCGGGCCATTCGATGCGTTGCTCGGCATGATCGCCAACAACAAGCTCGAGCTGACCGAGGTTTCGCTCTCCTCGATCACCGGGGAATTCCTGGCTTATGTGCGTGGCCTTGACTTCACGAAGAACATGGATGAGGCCAGTGCGTTCCTGGATGTTGCTTCGATTCTGGTGGAGGCCAAAAGCGTGGCCATCCTGCCCGGTGGCGAGGAGAATCAGCATGACGAGCAGAGTCTCGAGGCACTGCGCGAACGCGATCTGCTGTTCGCTCGCCTGATTCAGTACCGCGCCTACAAGCAGGCGGCCGGCGATTTCCGCGCGCGATTCGCCGCCAATTCCGGGCGGTTCCCCCACCCGGCTTATATGGATGAGGGCATACAGGCCATGCTGCCCGAGCTCGTGTGGACGCTCACGCCCGCGGAACTGGCGAAACTCGCCGCACAGGTGATCGCCAATGCACCGGCCTCAGAGGTGTCGGTTCACCAACTGCATGTGCCGTTGGTCGATTTGCGGGCGCAATCCGTGGTGGTGCGTGACCGATTGCGCAAGGCTTTGGAATCTGGTAGTCAATCGATGTCATTTAGCGAGCTGACCCAGGATTGCGCATCCCGTATCGAGGTGGTTGCCCGGTTCATGGCCGTGCTGGTGTTCTTCAAACAAGGTGTGCTGCAATATCGGCAGAATGGGCCGTTCGAGGAGCTGCATCTGCGATGGGTCGCCGGTGTGGATGATGCCATGAGCGACGTGAACATTTCTGAAGGCGATTTTGCGTAAGAGAGGTGACCGATGAGCGAGCGCAACGAATATGACGAACATAATGGGCAGACGGAAGCAGCGGAGCAGTCGCGTCCCGAATATGTGGACTTTACCGTCGATGATTTTCCCGGCGGGCTGGCCGCATGTCTGGAGGCCATCCTTATGGTCGCCGACCAGCCACAGACTGTAGAGGATATGGCCCGTGTGCTGGTGGTGGATGAGAGCGACGTGGAAGATGCATTGCAGGCACTGCGTGCCGAATATGAGGGTGATGCGGCTCGTGGCATTCGCCCGCGAGGATTTGAACTGCGTCATGCCGCACGAGGATGGCAGTTCGCCAACCGCGCCGAATTCGAGCCGGTCGTCTCCGCGTTCGTCACCGATGGGCAGACCGCGCGGCTGAGCCAGGCGGCTTTGGAGGCGCTGGCTATTGTGGCTTACCGGCAACCGGTCACCCGTGCGCAGGTGGCGGCAATCCGTGGCGTCAACTCCGATGGCGTGATTCGCTCGCTCGCCGTGCGAGGCCTTATCGCAGAGAACGGCATGGACCCTGATTCCCGTGCAGCGCTGCTGGTCACGTCTGAGTTTTTCCTGGACCAGATGGGACTCAATAGCCTTGACGAGTTGCCATCGTTGGCCCCGTTCCTGCCGTCTGTGGCGGAAATGACAAGACCCGGCGAATCAGACGAGGAGCCGGTTTCCTGACAGCACGGTCTGCGGTAATGCAGACCGTTTTTGTTACTGTTCTCGTATATATTGTGACTTATAGTCATTATGACTATAAGTAGTGCTATGCTGTCTGACCAGAAAGAATATTTCACTGGAAAGAGGCAAGGCATGGGATTCGGCAATGTGTCGGAGCGCCGCAGTGCACCACCGCAGGTTGGTGTGTCCGTGGTGATCTTGGCACTTGGTCCTGATGACATGCCCGAACATGGCGCAACGCAAGCCGAATCTGCTGAGACCGGAGCTGGAACACCTCATTCCCGTCTGTGGTTGCCGTTGGTCAAGCGAGTCCGTCAGCCTTTCCTCGGCACTTGGGCTCTGCCCGGAGGCGACCTGAGGTCCGATTGGTCGCTGGAACAGTCCGCTTACTCCGCATTGGAGTCAACTACTGCGCTGCATCCTCGCTACCTCGAGCAGCTGTACACCTTTGGCGGGCCAGAGCGCTCCCATGGTGGATTGCCGATGGTCTCCGTCGTGTACTGGGCGCTCGTAGGCCAGGCCGAGGCCGCGCATTTCGAGGATGGCGATAATGTGCGCTGGTTCCCCGAGGATGAGCTGCCGCCGTTGGCTTTCGACCATCGCGAGATTATCGACTACGCACTGCTTCGGTTGCGCTCCAAAATCGAATACTCTGACGTGGCCACCCGTCTGCTCGGTCCCACCTTCACTTTGCGGCAGTTGCACGGCGTATACGAGGCCATCGCCGGAGAAAGCCTTGATTTGGCGAATTTCCGTCGCAAAATGCTCTCCTCCGGCGATCTTGAAGACACCGGTGAGAAAGTGCGTGAAGGCCGTCAGCGGCCGGCAGCCGTGTACCGATATGTGCCTCAGCTACCTGCCCATACCGGAACGCCGCATGAATTCGACGGCAGTGGCATTGCGGCAATGGCCAAGCGCAACGAACGCAAGGATGTGCTTGCCGCATTGAGCCCATCCGCACAGATTTGATTTTTGCCATGCCTGCAGGCACGGCGCATAGACGTTACAGAAAGGAACCACTATGACCGCATCATTCATTGCGCCCTCCGTTGACGAGATCATCGCCAAGCTGGGCGCGCAAAGCACCTGCGATGCAGGACTGACCCAGGACCCGTGGCACTTCGACACCACCACACCCAGCTATGGTCCCGGTGCCTCGATGCTCGACCGTCTGCCCGCCAACGCGCCGCGCCAGCAGGTGCTGCCGGACGAATACCGCAAGGCCTCTGATGAGGAACTGCAGCAGCGCATCACTGACGCCAAGCAGCGTCTTGGCTCTAAACTGCTGATCCTCGGCCACTTCTACCAGCGTGATGAGATTATCAAGCATGCCGACTTTGTGGGTGATTCCTTCCAGCTGGCCAAGAACGCCACCGAACGCCCGGACGCCGACCATATCGTGTTCTGCGGCGTGCACTTCATGGCTGAAACCGCCGATATCCTCTCCACCCCCGAGCAGAGTGTGACCCTGCCCAACCTGTCCGCCGGCTGCTCCATGGCCGACATGGCAAACATCGACCAGGTGCAGGAATGCTGGGATCAGCTCGGCGAGATCTGCGGCACCGAGCCGGATTCCGATGGTCGTCAGCAGATTATCCCGGTCACCTATATGAACTCCTCCGCGGCGCTGAAGGCATTCTGCGGACGCAACGGCGGCATCGTGTGCACGTCCTCCAACGCGCACGCCGTACTGGAATGGGCGTTCGCGCGCGGCAAGCGCGTGCTGTTCTTCCCTGACCAGCACCTTGGCCGCAACACCGCCCGCGCCATGGGCATTCCGCTGAGCGAGATGCCGCTGTGGGATCCATTCAAGGCTCAGGGCGGTGCCTCCGACCCGGCCGATTACGCCCGAGCCAAGATGATTTTGTGGAAGGGCTTCTGCTCCGTGCACCAGCGTTTCACTGTCGAACAGATCGAGCGTGCACGCAAGGCATACCCGGGCGTCAAGGTGATTGTGCACCCCGAATGCTCGATGCAGGTGGTCGACGCCGCTGACGGCACTGGTTCCACCGCATACATCGTCAAGGAGATTGCTAACGCGCCCGCCGGTTCCGCCATCGCCGTGGGCACCGAAATCAACTTGGTGAACCGTCTGGCCGCGCAGTACCCGGACAAGACCGTGTTCTGCCTGGACCCGGTGGTCTGCCCGTGCTCCACGATGTACCGTATCCACCCGGCCTATCTGGCCTGGGCGCTGGAAAACCTCGAACAGGGCAATGTGGTCAACCGTATCATCGTGGATGACGACACCGCCCGCGAAGCCAAGGTGGCATTGGAGCGCATGCTGCGCGTTCACCCGTGACCTCTCTCCGGCTCCCGCTGGCGGGAGCGAACCAAAAAACAGAGGAAAACAACACAATGAGCAACGTTGAAATCGTCGTCGTGGGCGCCGGCGTCGCCGGACTGTCCGCGGCACTGGCCGTGGCCGGTACCGGTCATGACGTGACCTTGGTAACCAAGACGGAACTGGTGGAATCAAACACCTACCATGCGCAGGGAGGTATCGCCGCCGCCATCTTCTCCGACGACGACCCGAAGCTGCACGCGGCCGATACCATGGCGGCAGGTCACGGTCTGTGCGACCCGAAGGCCGTGGACATTCTCACCCGTGAGGGAGCTGACCGTGTTCGTGAGTTTGCCGCGGCCGGTGTGCACTTCGACCGAGATGCACAGGGGCATATGCTACGTGGCCTTGAGGCGGCGCATTCTCGTGCCCGCGTGGTTCATGCCGGGGGAGACGCCACAGGCAAGGTGCTTGAGTTGGACGTCTCCGCCATGGTGCGTGAGAATCCGCGTATCCATATCATCGAACATGCCTTCCTCAAAGACCTTATCGTGCGTGACGGCCGTATTGCCGGCGTCCGGCTGCTGATTGACGGGCAGGACAAGGATCTTGCCGCCGACCGCGTGATTCTGGCCACCGGTGGCGCGGGACGCATGTACCCGTACACCACCAATCCGCAGGTTGCCACTGCTGATGGTGTTGCCGCCGCATGGCGTGCGGGGGCACAGGTTGCCGACTTGGAGTTCTACCAGTTCCATCCCACCGCCATGGCCGTGGGTGAGCACTTCCTCGTCTCCGAAGCCGTGCGAGGCGAAGGCGCGGTACTGCTGGACGAGTACGGGCGCCGATACATGAAAGACGTGGATCCGCGTGCCGAACTTGCTCCGCGCGACGTAGTGGCCCGCGAAAACTTCCGCGTGATGCAACGTCAGGGAGGCAAGCCGGTCATGCTCGATGCCTCGCCGATGGCGAAGGAGAATCCCGATCTGGCAGCCTTCCTGGCCCACCGATTCCCGACCATCGACGCCTACACGCGCTCGCTGGGCTTCGATTGGAGCAAGGAGCCGATTCCGGTGGCACCGGCCGCGCACTATTACATGGGCGGTATCCGCACTGATTTGGACGCTCGCGCCTCGATTCCCGGCCTGTATGCTGCCGGCGAATGCGCCCGTACCGGTGTGATGGGCTCCAACAGGCTCGCCTCCAACTCACTGCTCGAAGGACTCGTTTACGGTCGCCGTGCCGGTTTGGCCGCAGTCGCGGACGGTGATGACACGGTCTGGGCTCCCGAACCGTTCCTGAACTCCGCCACCGGCGAAGCATTCACGCATAAGCTAATTGCATTGAAGACCCCGGTGCTCACCAGCGATGACGCAACCGCAGATGTGTGGAATCGCACCCGCATCCAAAACACCATGTGGCATGGCGTTGGCGTACTGCGCGACGCGGATGGGCTGCAAACCGCTATCGCCGAACTCGGTCAAGGACTTGCTACAGCAGACGCACAGGCCGACGTGGCCGATGCTGAAGCACTGGAGAACCGTAATATGCTCACCGTGGGCTATGTGGCCGCCACCGCCGCGCTCGCCCGCACCGAATCCCGAGGCGCCCACGCCCGCACCGATTATGCTGAGCCGCAGGACGAATGGGCTCACTCCGTCGCCTACATCAAGGATTGACCCATGCTTACGCAACACATCATCCATACCGCCGTCGAAGCGGCGCTCGCCGAAGACGCACCCTACGGCGACATCACCTGCGAGACCACGATCCCCGCGGGCGAAACCGGCTCGGCCCATCTCACCGCACGCGAAAACGGCGTGATGAGCGGCATCGAGGTGTTTCGCGCTGCGTTCACCACGCAGAACCCAGCCGTCACTGTCACCGCTGCCATCAAGGACGGCGAACGATTCCAAGCCGGCCAGGTGCTCGCCACCGTAACCGGTCCGGTACGTGACCTGCTTACCGCCGAACGCATCGCCCTCAACTTCACCCAGCGCATGAGCGGCATCGCCACCATGACCGCCGCTTTCGTGGACGCGGTGAACGCCATCTACAGTGACAACTATGACGGATCGGTCACCCGTCCTCACCGTTACGAACGCACCCGCATCGTCGATACGCGCAAAACCACTCCGGGCTTGCGCCCGTTCGAGAAGTATGCCGTGGTCTGCGGTGGCGGCCACAACCATCGTTACGGACTGTCCGATGCGGTCATGATGAAGGACAATCATCTGGCGGCGCTCGCCGCACATGGTATCGACCTGACCGGTGCCATTCGTCACGTGCGCGAACAGGTAGGCCACACCACGCATATTGAGGTGGAAGTCGATAGCCTCGAGCAGATTCCTGCCGTGCTCGAGGGCGGCGCAGACACGATCATGCTGGATAATTTCTCACTCGATGACACTCGCCGCGGAGTAGAACTCATTGATGGCAAGGCCATCGTGGAAGCCAGTGGAAACATGAATCTGGAGCGTGTTCCGGCCGTGGCTGCCGCCGGTGTGGACGTGATTTCCGTAGGCGCGCTCACCCATTCCGTGCGCAGCATCGACCTCGGATTGGACTGGATCTGATCATGGCCGATACTCCCAACACGTCCAGCGAAGCCGGCGAACTGTATCTCGATGCCGCTGCCACCGAACCGGTGAGCCTGGCCGTTCTCGAAGCCATGACTCCGTTCCTGACCGACGCCTATGCCAATCCGGCCAGCGTGCACCAGCCCGGCAAAACCGCGGCCCGTGCGCTGGACGCGGCACGCGCATCGTTCGCTGCGGCATTGGGAGCCCGGCCAGATGACGTGATCTTCACCTCCGGTGGCACCGAATCGGACAATCTTGCCATCAAAGGCATTGCCATGGCCCGTATGCGGCAGTTGGGATTACAGCCGTTCTATGGACTTGCCGAAGACGATGGCGAGCAGTTCGGCACCGACCTGGCCGACCCGTCCGCCTTATCGCAGACTGGAGAGCAGACGACAAACCACCGCCCACGCATTATCATCTCCGCCATCGAACACCCGGCCGTGGCCCAATCGGCGGCATGGCTGCATGAATGGTTCGGTTTCGACGTCGTGCATATTCCCGTGGATGCGCAAGCACATCTCGATCTCGACGCGCTGGAACACGAGCTCGACGGCGAGGCGGGGGAGCGCACCGCGCTCGTCTCCACCATGCTGGCCAACAACGAGGTCGGCACTGTGGAGCCGGTGGAGGAGTTGGTTCGCATAGCCCATAAGCATGGCGTGCCCATTCATGTGGACGCCGTGCAGGCCGCCGGGCAGATTCCGATTCGTTTCCGCGATTGGGATGTGGATGCTCTATCCGTTTCCGGCCACAAGTTCGGCACGCCCAAAGGCTTGGGCGCGCTGCTGGTACGTGGCCGCACATCCATCGAACCAGTGCTTTCCGGCGGTGGGCAGGAGCGTGGCCTGCGCTCAGGCACACAGAACGTGGCCGGTGCAGTGGCGCTCGCCATCGGGCTCAATGAGTCGAATGCGCGCATGCAGGCGCATTATCGCGAACTGGTTGCCTCCCGTGACATGCTCATTGACGCGGTTCGCCGCGTGGCTCCCCGCGCCGACCTGACCGGCGACCCCGAGCGTCGCCTGCCGGGCCACGCCTCGTTCATCTTCCCCGGCGTCACCGGCGAAGCCCTGCTCGTCGATTTGGATGCACGCGGCATCGCTGCTTCGTCCGGTTCGGCCTGCGCGGTTGGACGTCACGAAATTCCGCCGACTCTGCTGGCTATGGGGCTCGAACCATCCATTGCTAAATCGGCATTGCGTATGACGTTCCGCACACCGTTGACCCGTGAACAAGTCGAACGCATCAGCCTCGCCATCGAAGAGTCCTACACCGACCTCACCCGATATTAACTTGCCCCCGCTGGCTGGGGGGCTGTCAGCAAAGCTGACCTGGGGTGGTTTTCGCAGATATCGCGAATTCTGCCCCCGCTACCAGAAAGGAAACGCCGTGAGCACCACCACTTCAGCGCAACCCGCGCAGCTCACCCGCAACGAGCGCCTCGACCGACTGCCGTTCAACAAGGCGCATCGCAAACTCCTCGTCGCCTCCGGCGTCGGCTGGGCATTCGACGCCATGGACGTCGGCCTCGTCTCCTTCGCGGCCGCCTTCATCCTCGCCTGCATAGCAGCCCTCTGCTTGCCCGAGCGCAAAGGCCTCAATCTCGAAGACTGATTACACTTCAGCCTTCACTACTAAAGTGGCCCACACCAATGTGTGGGCCACTTTTTGTCTTATAGCTCCCGAATGACACGGCAAGAGTTGCCGTATGTCACTGATCAATCGAGGGAGCGACGGGTGAGATTGCGCGGTGGTTTTGTGACCAGCCATGCCACCAGCAGTCCGGTTGCCACTACGCCGAATGCCAGCGCCGCCTGCAATCCCCAGATCGGCACGGTTTCCAGCCAATGACCGTCCACGCCGATCCTGCGGTTCCATGCCACATGCAGCCATCCCAACGCCACGCCGGATACCACGCCCACTGGCGCGCCGGCCAGCAGAATCACCGCAGCCTGCGTCAGGCCGTAACGTCTGAGGAATCGGGGTGGCGCGCCCACGGCGACCATCGTGGCCATGTCGCGCTGGGCCTGCGTGCGAGCCAGCAGCAATGAAACGAGCGTGGCCATCAGTGCCAGCAATGCCAACAGGCCAATGGGCACCAATGCCATATTGTCACCCCACGGCAGGCGATTCCCGTCAGTGCTCGTGGATGCTAGCGGCAGATTTTCGATTGCATAAGCTGAGGCCTTCTTTACGGTAATGGGGGAGTTGCCACCGGCGAAGTCTAGATACTCACCCAGATACTGCAATTGTTTGATGCCGAGCGCCTGTGCTGTTGCCGGGCTCATCACCAGCGGGTACGCGCCGCGCACGTAGATGGCCTTGCGCTTCTCGATATGTGTGGCCTGAGATTCGTTTGCAATTGCCGGATTCGGCGAAATGGCCACACGCACCATACCTCCCGCGTCGATTGTGCCGGCATCGCCGACCACCACACCGCCCGCATCAAGCACCTGTGCCGCCTCATCCGCGTTCGGGAAGCCGGACAAACGCATCGCATTGCCATCCATAATGAGATTCACGCCGCGGAAACTCGGCAGTATATTCGAATACGTTGGCTGATGGGATCGGTCTATCGGCACACAACGTATCGGAACGTTTGGATACAGGGCCGAAGCGGCATCCTGGCCCACCCATGTGGACGTGTCCGGTTGCTCTTGGATCGTTGGGTTATCACAAGTGTGACCGGCCGGGAGCAATGCAGCGGCATACATGTAGCCGTGTTCGGCGTTCAACTTGTCGGAATCGACTTCGGTCGTATCATTGAGCTTTGACCATCGCTTGACATCCTCGGTGTACACCGGGTAATGAGCGCGTATCGGTGTCTCTTTGCCAAGCCGGCGTATCGCATCCGACACCACAGCACGGTCGAACTCATTGCTGACATGCACGTCGGCCCCAATGGCCATCCCCGACGGTCCATACGTCATCGTCATCGTGGAATTTCGCTGGTCCGCCACCATGGAGCCGGTGATTACCAGTGTGTACGAGGCGATGCACATGGTAATCAGCACCGCGCATGCCGCCGGAACGAACCGTCGATGATGCTCGGCTGCATCCCTGAGTGCCAGGCGTGCGCCGATGTTCAGTTGGGAACTCGCTTTGCCGCACCACCGTGCAAAAGTGCGAATCGACAACGCAAGCCCTATGACAGCCAACAAAATCGTGGCAACAAGCAGAGCCATATGCGCTTCGGTTCCGGCCGGAACCGCGCCCGGATTGTGATCGGCCAGCGTGGGCAATGGCAATGTCAGACTGAGCGCGGCGCATACGATGGCGGCCAAGACCAGAATCGGACCAACCGCAACACGGAGCAGTCTCAAAGGATTACGGCGAAGCTTCGTATCCACGCCATTCGCGGATTCACCGTAGCCGATTTCCTCTCTTGTCGGGCGATCCTTCAACGCATCGACTGGATGCATACGCGCCACATGCCGAGCCGGCGCAATCGTCGCGGCAAATCCAATGATGATTGCCGTGACAATACCCATCGGCAGCGAGCTCCACGAGAATCCGTGCAGGATCTCCAGCGGCGTGGATCCGCGCAATGCACCTATCGCAGGGCCGGCCGCCAAGGTAAGCGCGAATCCCAATGCCGAGCCCAGCACGCCACCGATGGCGCCGATAACGAGACCTTGCGAGGAAATGATTCGACTGAGGTCACGTGGTGCAGCACCGGATGCGGCCGCGAGCCCAAGCACACGACGTGACTGATCTGCCGACACCGTAAACGCGGGCGTGACCAGAAACAGTACCAGCAACATACCCACCAGCATGGTGATGACCACAGTGACCATGTGGTTCAACATGGTAGCCGCATCGATCTGTATCGGGTAGAGCTGCGATGCGGGCGGATAGCCGTCAGTCAGCACATGGCGGGAAATGACGATGGCCTGCAACAGGTTCATGCTGCGGGTGTGCGCCCACGTGACCGGCTCTGGACCGATCACCAAATAATGGCCATCCACGCCGACGCCATCAGATTCCAATATGGCTGACATCCAGCCTTCCAAGCCCCATGCCGCGGCTTCGGATTCATCGGTCAGCCCGCTGACTGTCCAAGCACGCTGAGTGTCGGCCACCGCCTCGCCGATGCGCCCGTCCAGGCTCATCCAGCCATCGAACGGCGGAGCGACGAACGTCACCGTGCTACCGAGAGAAGCGCCGAGATTATCCGCCAATGTGCGGCTGATGACAATCTGCGTATTATTCTGCGGCGCCGAACCCTTGACCAGCTTCGGCAACATTCGTTGCAATGCCTCAGGTGAAGCCTCGGTCATGGTCGCGGTGGAGGCCGCGTTCAGATCAATGTCGTTCCCGCTTTTCACGTCAATCCCAGCCTTGGTCTGTTCGCCGGGTTGCAACGCGGTGCCGGTGATGGCGATGAGTTCGGGCGACTGCCAATACGGGAGCAGCCGATCCTGTTGCGGCAGAATCTTCGCAAGCTCGGCGGCCGAGGCCGGCTGCTGGGAGGGATCGTCCTGCCACACGCCGCCGCTTTCGGGTGACTGCCGGAACGGTTGGCCGGTGCGGGGCCTGGCGGTGGCGGTGATGACCGCCTGCGTATCAGCCGGGATTGTCGCCAGCGCACGCGATCTGGTGGGCGGTATGGTGGTGGTCATACCGATGGAGGCCACCATTGCGGCGATTGGCAGCATTACCAGCAGCAAGGACAGTAGGGTGCGGGCCTTGTGCCGTAGTGCGTCGCGCCAGCCGAGTCGCAGCGCGGCCCGATACCGGTTGCAACGTGCGCCAAGGCTTGGCCTAGCGGCATGGGGAATTTGGGCAGAGCGACCGACGGTGGCATTGGCAAGATTATTGAGGGCTGCGCGTGCCATCATGCTCCCCTTTCCTCAAGGTTGAGCAAATCATCCATATTGCTGGAGCCGGTTTCATCGATGATACGGCCGTCCTTCAAAAACACCGTGCGGTCGGCCCAGGCGGCGAAGCGAGGCTCATGAGTGACCAGCAGTACGGCCGCGCCGCGATCTGCGCGGGTGCGCAACACTTCGAGAATCGTCATGCCGGCATTGGAATCCAGAGCTCCGGTCGGCTCGTCGGCCAGTAGTAGACGGCGTGGGCCGACCAGTGCGCGGGCAATCGCCACGCGTTGCGCCTGGCCGCCAGACATGTCTTCAGGTCGGCGATCAGCCATATCGGCTACCCCCACTTCATTGAGGGATTGCATCGCGGCCTCACGTGCCTTGCGGGGATTCCAGCCATCCAATTCCAAGGGGAACGACACGTTCTCGGCTGCGCTCAGGGAAGGCAGCAGATTGAAATCCTGAAACACGTAGCCTATCGATTTGCGGCGGATGGCCGCGCGTTCGGCCACTGACAGTGTGGCCAGATCGCGGCCTTCGACCAGCACGTGCCCCTGCGTGGGCACATCGAGCCCGCCCGCAAGATTGAGCAAAGTGGATTTGCCGGAACCACTGGGGCCCATGATGGCCACGAATTCACCCGGGCGAAGCGTGAGATTGGCGTGACTGAGCGCGGTGACACGACGTGCATCTTTGCCGTGAACGCGAGTGACGTCGTGTAATTCCAGCGCGCATGGGGAAGATTGCGGGAGAGAAGAAAGAACGGGAGAAGTCATGATGCGCTCCTATGCACTATTGAATGGTGGCGGTGAGTGCGGCTGAGCTTGCCGTGAGAGGTGCCGAAACGGGGTGCTGCGCCAGTTGTGCTCGCAGCTGGGTCTCATCCACGGTATCGAGCCAGCGCAATTCCGCTTCAGTGATGAAAATATGGTGGTCGAGTACTAGACGTGTGGCGAGTTCGGTGGGCGGTGTTTGCCGGCGCAGTCGGGTGATGTCGTGCAGCAGTTGCTGCAAAGCGTGGCGTTGGTGTTGGATGAGTTCGGAAACATCGAGGCCGGGTATTTCCACGGCGACGGCCAGCTTCATCACCAGTTCGTCGCGTCCGCGTTGTTCCGGGGTAATGGGGGAGCGCCACCATCGGTCAAGCTCTTGGGCGCCGGAATTGGTCAATCGCCATAATGGTGCGGCCGCTGCGGTGCCGACATCATTGGATCCGCTAGTAGTCGGCGCGGTCTCTTCAATCAGTCCGTCGCGGTTCAACCGCTGCAGCGTAGTGGAAACTTGCCCCATATTGAGCGGCCAAGTCAGACCGATGGTGCGGTCGAAGTCCTTCTTAAGCTGATAGGCGCTGGCCGGGCCTCGCTCCAACAGTGCTAATAGCGCTTCTCTGATTGCCATACCGCATCCCCTTTGCATAGACGGTTTGCCTTGGGCGAAGGTTACTGAGTAACTATCGTTGGATATCAGGTTACTCAGTAACTACCCATGACGATGCTGTACTCAGGGATGATTCAGGGGAGATTCAGGGATACATTCAGGGATGCACTTGGCGCCCCCTCAGTTGCCCACGGCGACAGCTCCCCTCAGGGAGGGGAGTCGAGAGTGTGGAATACAACAAGTCTCGCAAGCCAGATGACATGTGACTAATTCTCAGAAAGCCGGGCCCGTTGTGTGTCAAGGTGTGCCAGTAACATCGTGACGGTTTGTGTGTAGGTACAGGTAGATATCCAAGAGCAAGTACTCGAGAACGCAAGTACCGAACGATTACGCAAGAAAATCAGTATTAAGAGAGGTTTCGATGGCGGTTCGTGGAGATATCCGTAATGTGGCGATTGTGGCTCACGTCGATCACGGCAAGACCACCCTGGTCAATGCCATGCTTCAGCAGTCCCACGTGTTTAGCGAGCGTGAGGAAGTGCCGGATCGTGTGATGGATTCCAACGATCTGGAACGCGAGAAGGGCATCACCATCCTCGCCAAGAACACGGCAGTGGAATACACCGGCCCGCTGGCTGCCAAGTACGGCCACCCGGAGGGCATCACCCTCAATATCATCGATACCCCAGGCCACGCCGATTTCGGTGGCGAGGTCGAGCGCGGTATCTCCATGGTCGACGGCGTCGTGCTGCTCGTGGACGCCTCCGAAGGCCCGCTGCCGCAGACCCGTTTCGTGCTGCGTAAGGCACTCGAAGCCAAGCTGCCGGTCATCCTGTGCGTGAACAAGGTGGACCGCCCTGACGCCCGTATCGAAGAGGTCGTCGGCGAAACCTCCGACCTGCTGCTCGGTCTGGCCGACGATGTGCAGCACGAGGGCATCGACCTGAATCTCGACCAGCTGCTTGAAATGCCGGTCATCTACTGCGCCGCCAAGGCCGGTTACGCCTCCACCAACCAGCCCGCCGATGGAGGCCTGCCGGACAACGACAACCTTGAGCCGCTGTTCGAAGCCATCATCTCCACCATTCCGGCTCCGGAATATGAAGAGGGTGCTCCGCTGCAGGCTCACGTGGCCAACATCGACTCCTCCGACTTCCTCGGCCGACTCGGCCTGGTCCGTATCTACAACGGCACCCTTGAGAAGGGCAAGACCTATGGTCTGTCCCGTGTGGATAGCTCTCTCGAGAACTTCCGCGTCTCCGAACTGCTGCGCACCCAGGGCCTTGACCGTATCCCGGTCGAGTCCGCAGGCCCCGGCGACATTGTGGCCGTCGCCGGCGTCAACGACATCATGATCGGCGAGACCATCGTTGACCCCAACGATCCGAAGCCGCTGCCGCTCATCCACGTCGATGACCCGGCCATCTCCATGACCTTCGGCACCAACGATTCCCCGCTGGCCGGCACCGAAGGCAAGGATCACAAGCTCACCGCCCGCATGATCAAGGATCGCCTTGACCGCGAGCTCATCGGTAACGTGTCCATCAAGGTGCTGCCCACCGATCGCCCCGACGCTTGGGAAGTCCAGGGCCGTGGTGAGCTGGCGCTGGCCGTGCTCGCCGAGCAGATGCGCCGCGAAGGCTACGAGCTGACCGTCGGCCGTCCCCAGGTGGTCACCAAGAAGATCGACGGTGTGGTCAACGAGCCGATGGAAAACACCACCATCGACGTGCCGGAAGAGTACATGGGTACCGTCACCCAGCTCATGGCAGACCGCAAGGGCCGCATGGACGGCATGACCAACCACGGCTCCGGCTGGGTTCGTCTGCAGTTCACCGTGCCGTCCCGCGGTCTGATCGGCTTCCGTACTGCACTGTTGTCCGCCACCCGCGGCACCGGCATCTCCTCCTCCCTGTCCGCCGGCTATGCGCCGTGGGCTGGCGAGATTACCATCCGCCAGAACGGTTCCATGGTTTCCGATCGTCAGGGTGTGGCCACCCCGTACGCCATGCAGCGTCTGCAGGCCCGTGGCAACTTCTTCGTCGAGCCGCAGTCTCCGGTGTACGAGGGCCAGGTCGTGGGCGTGAACAACAAGCCCGACGAGCTGGATGTGAACATTACGCTGGCCAAGCACATGACCAACATGCGTTCCGCCACCGCCGACGTGCTTGAAACCCTGACCCCGCCGATCAAGATGAGCCTCGAGGAGTCCCTGGACTTCGCCAACGAGGACGAGTGCGTGGAAGTCACCCCTGAGTCCATCCGCGTGCGCAAGATCATCCTCGGCCGCGAGGACTGGTACAAGTGGCGCGCCAAGCAGCGCCGCCAGAACGCCGCCCAGCAGGGTAAGTGATTCCGAATTGCCCCCGCTGGCGGGGGGCTGTCGGCGGAGCCGACTGGGGTGGTCATCGTAAACCACCCCCAGTCTCACTTCGTTCGACAGCCCCCGCCAGCGGGGGCATGTCTATATCTATACTGAAACGCATGACTGTGAAGAGCAATACCGATTTGCGTCCGTGGTCGCATCGTCAGAACGTGCTGGTCAAAGTATTGATCACGATTGCGGCGGGCGTGGCGTCTGCCTTTGTGGGCACGTTCGCTCATCGTATGGGGGCTGAATTGAACATTCCATACGGATCGGTTCTTGCGTTCCTGATTATCGGCCTGTCGACATGGTGTGCCCGCTCACGCATGGGCGTGGTTGGTCTGGCTTTGCATCTCATCGCATCTTCCCTGACTGCCTGGGGCATGGCCCTGACCACCACCTCAGGCAAGGCGCTGATTGTCGCCGGATTCCAAGGCGAGATGCCGTTCTTCACCCAGCATGCCGGATACATCTGGCTCTATGGCCTGATTCTCGTCCAAGTGATCCTGCTCGTTCTTCCCGCACGCTGGTTCAGCGTTATGCCGAAGCAATCCCGATAGAGACCATCGCTGAGCAAAAGCGCAGCCATCGCCCTCAAACCCGCTACCATAGAACCTTATGGCACGCATGAAACTGTTCTATTTGGGCCCGGAGGGCACATTCACCCATCAGGCGGCAATGACGGCCGCCAATCGGCTCGCACCGCTCGGGGACTTTGACCTCCTTGCTCTACCGGATGTACCTGCCATCATGCAAGCCGTCGAATCGCGTCAGGGTTGGGGCGTGATCGCTTGGGAAAACAACGTCGAAGGGTATGTGGTGCCCAACCTCGATGCCCTGATTGATGCCACTGATGTAGCGGGTTTTGCCCGTGTCAGTGTGGATGTGGCCTTTAATGCTTTCACGGTGCGAGGTCACGGCATTTATGATTGCACCGGCGGCATCGTCAGCGCTCACGCACATGGTCTGGCGCAATGCAAACGATTCATCGCCGAACATCATCTCAAGCCCGAGCCCTCATCGTCCAATGCCGCTGCCTGCCGTGATTTGCAGCCCGGCCAAGTGGCGCTCGGTCCCAGCATCTGTGGTGAGTTGTACAACCTGGATACCCTTGCCGAACATGTGCAGGATTTCGAGGGAGCCCGCACTGAATTCCTTGTCATTGCTCCGCGAGATGTGGTTCAGGATCTCAATGCCCGCGCGCACCGCAATAATGCCGACGATTTTGAAACCATCATCACATTCATTCCGCTGGTCACAGGTCCTGGTGTATTGGCCGATCTGCTTGATGTACTGCGTGACGCAGGACTGAATATGACCAGCTTCATTTCCCGCCCCATAAAGGGGAACGATGGCACTTATAGTTTCATCGCCACGCTTGATGCCGCGCCGCGGGAGCCCAAGTTCCATGCCGTGCTCGAAGAAATTGCCGAACATGGTGATTGGGCTAAGACTCTGGCTGTATACCCACGTCGTGAACGTCCCAGCCCGCCGGTTGATGCATGGATGTTGCCCGAAGGTGGTGTCCATGTCGATGCTGAGCATCCGTCAGAAGGCTGGCAGCACACCGAAGAGGCCAGGAGGGAATTGCTGTGGTAAATACAGTCGGAATCATTGGACTGGGACTGATTGGCGGTTCTCTTGCCCGGCGCCTGGCCGAGCGGGGCATACGTGTAGTCGCATGGAACCATCGCCCGCATCCTTATGCTCAAGCCGAGGCAGATGGCATATTCTGCAAAAGCACATTGGCTGAGCTCATGGATGCTGAGCCGGATGTGGTCGTGTTGTGCAATCCGCTGAAAGCCATGCCTGCAATGCTTGACTCGTTGGCTCCTCTTATGGTCGAACATCCGCGTACCACCATCACTGATGTGGGCTCGGTCAAAGGCATGGTTCGCGAGCAGGTCGAAGCCGCCGGATTGGGGGAGTGCTATGTGGGTGCCCACCCGATGGCCGGCAACGAATTGTCCGGTTGGCAGGCTGCAGACTCGCATCTGTACGATGATGCACTATGGGCGGTGACCGTTGATAGTGCCACGAATTATCAACGATTCCTTGACGTGGCCGCTTTGATTACCAAAGGTGTTGGCAACCGTCTCATCGTGCTGGACGATGAGACGCACGACAAAGCTGCGGCAATGATCTCCCATATGCCACACGTGGTATCCACCGCGTTGATCAACGAACTGTCTGCCTACCCCGATCGCAATATTGCGGCCGCATTGGCCGCTGGCTGCTGGAGGGATATGACCCGTGTGGCTCTGACCGACCCTGATCGCACGCGTGCGATGGTCGAGGAGGATGCGTTGAATGTCGAAGCGTTGCTTCGCCGTATGGCCAAGCGTCTGACTGATATGGCCGACCAATTGCATGACGGCGACGAAACCGACGTGATTCGGTTCTTTGCTGAAGGCAACCCGTTCCGCCAGTACAAGTCCGCACTCACACATGCGAGTGACGGTGCAGCCGAGAGCTTGCCGGAACGCGAGCTTACCGTTCCTGAATCCGGTTGGCAGCAGACCTTGCTGTTTTCCGCGCGCAGAGGTGAAGCCATCATCGGCTTCGTCAACCCACGTCAGGCGATTATTCAGCTGCGCCCTGCCATGTAGTCAATACCGTTGCTCACAGGTACGACGAGTACAGTGGAATGCGTATCGAAGTTGATATATCGGGAACGGCAAGGGGATGATGATTATGACGTTGCCCAGGCAGATTCCAACAGGCGCGCGAGTGGTGGTGCGTGTTACCGAGGGCGTGGATCCCACTGACCATCGTATGAAATTCCGCGATTACGTGGGTCATGTGGTCTCATGGGACGGCTACACGTTGGAACTGGTGCGTGACGCCGCGGCCAACGGCTCTCGTCCAGCACAAAACGTGACGATTCATCAGGAGCAAATCGCCACATTGAAGCCGATACCGGAGCGTCCGGTCACGCCTCTGAGGCCGTAACGACTGCTTAGCGACAAAAATTCAGGAAATAAACGGCTTCGCCCTGAAATACTGTCGCTGACAGTAACTCAGTGACAGAAATTCAGGAAACAAACGTCTTCACCCTAAAATCCTGTTGCTGACTGCGACTCAGCGACAGAAGTTCAGGACGAAAGGGGTTATTTCCTGAATATCTGTCGCTGGGCGAGATGAATGATGACGAGATTATTGGGTTACTCCGAGATATCAGTGAATAATGCGAGGTGACAGCAGTTACTCCGAGGCAACAGCATCCAGAACCGGCTGCTTGAGCGCGCGAGAGGCAGGCGAGACGGAGGCGACGAGACCCACCAGAATCGAGAGCACGAGGAACACTCCGAGCTGATCCCACGGAATGCTGAGCACACTCAGACCGTCGGCCTTGTACACCGCGCGAATCACAGCGCCTGCCGCGACGCCGACCACCATGCCCATCACCGTGCCGAACACGGCGATAATGGCCGCTTCGATGCCCAACATGCCGCGCACCTGGCCACGCGACGTGCCGATGGCCCTCAACAGACCGATTTCCTTGGTGCGTTCGGACACGGATAACGCCAACGTGTTCACAATGCCGAAAATCGCAATCACAATGGACAATGCCAACAGCGCATAAAGCACCAACAGAATCTGATCGACCATCGAGCCCATCGTGGACTTGTATTCGTCGCGGTTCATCACCGAAATCACGTAGTACGGCTTGACCGCCTTCTTGATGCGCTGCTCCAACTTGTCGAGATTCTCGCCCGGCTTGGCCACCAGATACATCTGCATGGTGAACATCGTCTGCTTGGTTCCCAGCTGGTCGCCCAAATCATCATTGACGAACACGCACGAACGGTATACCGAATTCGAGATGATCGCACCGACTTTGAGCTTCTTGATTACCGTGACCTGCTTGGTTTTCACCAAAGTTGCAGGATCCACGTTTTGAGCCTGCTGCGTGACTTGCTGAATCTCATCGGATTTGGCCTGCGCTCCCGCCGCATCGCCAGCCAATGCCAGCTTCTGCGCCTCTTCGGTCAACGATTGAATTTGAGCCTGAACCTGTGTCTGATAGTCGGCCTGTGCCTGGGCGGTGGCCTCTTCGTCGACCGTCGTGTTCTCGGTGGACACCTTTACGGTGTCGCCGACTTTCCATCCTTGATCGTCGGCGATGTCCTCGCCGACCACCAGTTCGCCGCCACGCAATGCTTTATTCGCGTCACCTGCAATGATTTCGGGCGCGAACACGTCAGTGAACAGGGAATCCTGAGCCGCGAACGTCATGCCCTTGACCTGCTTGCCGTCATACTTCGCACCGAAAATCATTCGATTTGAAGACACGGACTTCAGCCCATCTACACCTTTAATCGCTTCGACGGCATTATCGGGAATCTGGCCGGATGCCGCGGACGATATGGAGAAATCAGCCTTTAATCCAGTGTCGACGATGTCATTCACCGAGGCCTTGGCCGAGGTGGCCACCACGCTCAGGCAGGAGACGATTGCCACGCCCACGAATAGGGCCGCCGCCGTGTTCGAGGTGCGGCGCTTGTGTCGGGAGAGATTACGAGTGGCGAGCCGGCCCGTTACCTGGAACACATGCGCCGGAATCCAGCCCAAAACCGCGCCGGCAGGGGAGACCCAAGCCGGGCCCGCCACAATAACGCCAATGACGATAAGCGCCGCGCCCACGCCAAGCGGCCAGCCGGTGCCGGTCCAGGAAGCGAAGTCGTTGAGCCAGCCGATTAGCGTCGGATCGCCGTCCGCCAGTGCGATGCGGCAGGGCCAGGCCCAGGTCAGTACGCCCACCACAATCATCGTGGTGCCGATGATGCCGCGAGTCAATACCGGCTTCTCCGGGTTCACGGTCTCGTTCATTGCCTGAATGGGCGGGGCCATTGCGGCACGACTGGCCGGCAACGCCGCGCCGATCAGCGTGACGATCAGGCCTACCGCGAGACCAACCAGCATGTCCGAGACGCTCGGATTCGAGGATCCGGTCATCGGCGTGCCCATCTGACCCATCATCGCGACGATGCCTTTGACCATGCCCCAGCCGAGCCCGATACCGATGCCGGAACCGACCACACCGAGCACAATCGCCTGCACGATCACCGTGGTGAACACTTGGGCGGGGGAGGCTCCTATTGATCGCAGCACTGCGTAGCCGCGCATTGATTCGCGCACGATCATCGAGAACGTGTTCGCGATGATGAACGAGCCCACGAACAGGGCAATTACCGCGAAAATAAGAATCAATGGCTGAACGAAGCCCAGTGCCTCCTGCGCGGATTGGGTCGACTCGTCGCGCAGCTGGTTGCCGGTGATGGCATGTGCTTTGGAGCCGGCAGGCAACGCCTTATTGATACGGTCGGCGAGTTCCTGCTGCGCCTGCTCGTCCAGCGGGGTTTTGAGGTTACCGTAGATACCGATCTGGTCGGTCTTATCCGGGTCGTCGCTTTGCTGGGTGGCGTACGTCTTGGCCAAAGATGGTGGAATATCGATGATGATGGCACCGGCAAGCGAGGAATCCAGATCGAAGATACCGGTTACCGTTACGTCTTTCGGCCCGTCCGGGTAGGCGACTTTGGTTTTGTCTCCAACCTTCAGATTCGCTTTCTCGGCGGCAAAGGAATGCAAGGCGATTTCGTCGTCCGAGGTGGGGTATGTGCCCGAAGTGAATGTGGCGGAACGCCATGGCACATCCTTGCCAAAGCCCACGGCCAATGTCGGCGCTCCCATGGTGGATACGGCCGCGCCGTCCTTACCGACCAGCACCGTGCCGGACACGGAATACACGACTTCCGCGCTTTTCACGCCCTTGACGTCGCCGATGGTCGAGGCCAGATCGACGTTGATGGTGTTATAGGTTTTCGAGGAAGACGAGGCGGCCATCAGGCCGGAGGAGTCGGATTTGACTTCTTTTGAGCCGCGAACATATACGTCATGGTCGGCGCTGGTGCCCATCATGTCGGAGACCTGGTTGTTCATCATTTCGCGGAAACAGAACGAGCCGACCACAAAGCTCACGCCTAGTGCGATGGCGATGATGGACATGACGAATCGCCCGAAATGCGCGCGGGCGTCGCGCAATCCGATTTTGATCATGCTTGTGCCACCTTGCCGGCCTCATCCGCACCGTCATCGGCAAAGACCTCAAGAATCTGCTCATAGGTGGGGCGGTCGAGATCCTGCGTAATATGGCCATCGGCCAAAACCAGCACGCGGTCAGCGTAGGAGGCGGCGCGCGGATCATGCGTCACCATCACAATGGACTGGCCATATTCGGTCACAGACTGCTTCAGGAAGCCCAATACCTCACGTGAAGAACGAGAATCGAGGTTACCGGTGGGCTCATCGGCGAAAATCACGGACGGGCGGGCCATCATCGCACGGGCGCAGGCCACGCGCTGCTGCTGTCCGCCGGACAGCTGGCTTGGCCGGTGGGTGAGTCGCTTCTCCAGCCCGACCACCTTGACCACCTGCTTGAACCAATCGCGGTCAATCGGCTTCTTCGCAATTTGCAAAGGCAGCAGGATGTTCTCTTCAGCGCAGAGCGTGGGTACCAGATTGAACGACTGGAAGATGAATCCTATCTGCGCACGTCTCAAGTCGGTGAGCTGCTTCTGGCTCATCGAAGACACTTCGAGGCCTTCGATAAACACCTTGCCGGAAGTCGGTTGGTCGAGTCCCGCCATGCAATGCATCAGCGTGGACTTGCCTGAGCCGGACGGGCCCATGATTGCGGTCATCTGGCCGCGCTGGAATTCCACGTTCACATGATCCAGCGCCACTACCTGGCTGTCGGCGTCACCGTAGGTTTTCGTCAGATCTACGGCCCGCGCCACCACATGGTCGTGCTGTTCCTCGGCCTGTTCGATGCTTTGTGCGACGCCTTTTGCGCTGTGCCGTGCCATACTGCCCCAATCATCATGGAAGTTCGTTTCTTTGCGGCCAATACGGTTTCGTTCCCTGAGTCAAGGCCGGTTGGCGTTGTCACGGCAAAGGGGATACCCGTGTATGGGGCCGCTCTGTGCCTATAGTTTATCTGACAGTAGGCTCACAAGACTCGACAGAGGAGCGATAAGTATGCGGTTTAGCAGTGACGTCGACTCCTTTATTTCCTATCTGAGAGCTAATCGTGGGCTATCCGCTAATACGCTAAAAGCGTATCGTTGCGACATTGAGGCTTGTCTCCACCTATTCGAGTTGCGTGGTGTGGTCAGCCTGAACGAAATCACGCTGAATGATCTGCGTAGTTGGATGGCAACGGAATCGCACAATCACGCCAGAAGCAGTATGGCCCGCAAAACCGTAGCGGTACGAGGTTTCTTCGCTTGGGGCTATGAGCATGGCGTGGTTGGTGTCAATCCGGCCGCCACATTAATGACCCCCTCGATTCCTAACACCTTGCCGACTGTACTTACTGAATCGCAGGCCGAGCAGCTTCTTGATTGTGCTGAGCATAGTGAGGCCCTGCAACGGAAGAATCGTGATATCTCCAATGACTTCTCGGCTGATGGTCCTCATTCCGCTCGTGGGCGGAGCGCGGATCGGGCGGGGGAAATCGCAGAACGCCAGCGGGATGTGGCGATTCTCGAATTGCTGTATGCCACCGGCATCCGCGTGGCTGAATTGGTTTCTTTGGATATTCGTGATGTCGACTTTTCCAATCGCACCGTCAGAGTGACCGGTAAAGGCAACAAGCAACGGGTGGTTCCGTTTGGATTGCCTGCGGAGCAGGCATTGCAGGACTGGATCGATTATGGACGGCCAGCGCTGGCTCGTTTGGCGATTGAAAAAGCCGTCCCCCCGAACGGTATTTTTTCAGACGAGGGAGCCTTGTTCCTCGGTATGCGTGGTAAACGGCTGAACCAGCGTGTGGCGCGTGAAATCGTGCATAAGGCCGCACGTGAAGCGGGCGTTCCGGACATCAGCCCGCATGCCTTGCGCCATTCGGCAGCCACGCACATGTTGGATGGGGGAGCTGATTTGAGGGAAGTGCAGGAGATGCTTGGGCATTCCTCCTTGAAAACCACACAACGCTATACGCACGTGTCCATCGAGCAGCTCAAAAACCGTTACGGTCAGTCATTCCCCCGAGCATGACCACTATGTGGACGATGGTTAACAAACTTAGCAAAGGCTGAACATAGCCGGTAAATGGACCATGATTTTACATAGGCGTAACAAAAAAGCAACTGGTTGTCTCCCAAGTGCGCAAAAATGTCAGGCAATCAGCAACGGGTTGGATTGTTCGAGACATCGTGAGATGCAAGTCTCACGGGTGACGGGGAATCCAGTCCCGTTCGCATGAGGCGGGGCTGAGACGTCCTGCAACCTAATGAATAGGAGAAATCATATGAAGAAGAAAGCTCTTGCTTTCGCTGCCATGGCCTGCTCCGTGGCCATGCTGCTGAGCGCCTGCGGCGGCTCCAACAGCAACGCTGCCTCCGGTGACACCGCTGGCTCCAACATCATCACTGCGTACAACTCCGAACCGCAGAACCCGCTGATCCCGGGCAACACCAACGAAACCGGCGGCGGCAAGCTGGTCGACCTGCTGTTCTCCCGTCTGGTCTCCTTCGACAAGGACGGCAAGGCTTCCAACGAAGTGGCCGAGTCCATCACCCCGAACGATGACGCCACCCAGTACACCATCAAGATCAAGTCTGGCTGGAAGTTCACCGACGGCACTCCGGTGACCGCTGAGTCCTTCACCAAGGCCTGGTCCTACGTGGCCAACGCCAAGAACGCCCAGAAGTGCTCCTCCTTCTTCTCCGCCATCGCCGGCTATGACGATCTGCAGAAGGATGGCCTCAAGGGTGACGAGCAGCTCTCCGGCCTCAAGGTCGTGGACGACACCACCTTCACCGTCGACCTGAACCAGTCCGACTCCGTGTTCCCGATTAAGGTCGGCTACTCGGCCTTCGCCCCGCTGCCCGAGTCCTTCTACAAGGACCCGAAGGCCTTCGGCCAGAAGCCGGTCGGCAACGGCCCGTACAAGCTGGACCACTGGGATCACAACAAGGAAATCGCCCTCGTCAAGAACCCTGACTACAAGGGTAACGAGCAGCCCAAGAATGATGGCGTGACCTTCAAGGTCTACACCGACGACTCCGCCGCTTACCGTGACATTCAGGCCGGCAACCTCGACGTGATGGAATCCGTCCCGGCCGCCTTCACCAAGACCTTCAAGACCGACAAGAAGGTCCAGGCTTACTCCGAGGTCGGCTCCGTCATCCAGACCTTCACCATCCCGTCCTCCCTTGATCACTTCAAGAACGACGAGGAAGGTCAGCTGCGTCGTCAGGCCATCTCCATGGCCATCAACCGTGACCAGCTCATCGACAAGGTGCTCAACGGCAACGCCTCCGCCGCCACCGAGTTCACCTCCCCGAAGACCCCGGGCTACTCCGACTCCCTCAAGGGTGCCGACAACCTGAAGTTCAACGCCTCCAAGGCCAAGGAACTGTGGGCCAAGGCTGACGCCATCTCCAAGTACGACGGCCAGCTCACCTTCTCCTACAACGCCGATGGTGGTGCCAAGCCGATTTACGACGCCGTCGTGAACCAGCTCAAGAACAACCTGGGCATCGATGCGGCCACCAACCCGATCCCGACCTTCCAGGAATTCCGTGACGCCGTCACCAATCGTCAGATGAAGGGCGCCTTCCGTACCGGCTGGCAGCCCGATTACCCGTCCGCCGAGAACTACCTGTGGCAGCTGTACTCCACCGCTGCTGCTGACGGCAACGGCTCCAACGACGGTGACTACAAGAACCCGGCCTTCGACGACATGTGCAAGCAGGCTGCTGCCGCTTCCAGCACTGATGACGCCAACAAGCTGTACCAGCAGGCTGAGGAAATCCTCCTCAACGACCTTCCGGCCATCCCGCTGTACTACTCCAACGCCAACGGTGCGGCTTCCCTCAACGTGAAGTCCGGCTACGCCTTCGATTGGCAGAACCTCCCGACCTACACTGAGATGTCCAAGAAGTGAGTCTGACTCACTGAACGGATACCGTTAGGTAGTTCGGAAATAAAGGGCGAGGATCGCAAGATCCCCGCCCTTTATTGTTGTGTGAGGGGTGCTTGCTCCCGCTGGCGGGAGCTGTCGCCGTAGGCGACTGAGGGTGGTGACACCATGATGAACCACCCTCAGTCTCGCTTCGCGAGCCAGCTCCCGACAGCGGGAACCAAGTTAAAGTATCCACTATCCGACCGCAACCATGGACATATCCACCAGTATTGCCCAATCTCAAACCTTGCGTTAACGCAAATTTACATATCACAGTCCGGGCATGCGGTAAACTGTCGGAGTATTTATCGACCGGAAGGGGTCTTGTTATACCCTTTCTGGCCGGTCTAGGAAATAAGGAGCAACCGTATGGGTAAGTATCTTCTGCGACGCATTCTGCAGATGATCCCCGTGGTTCTCGGTACGACTCTTCTGGTATATGCCCTTGTATTCGCCCTGCCGGGCGACCCCGTCAAGGCCATGTTCGGAGACAAGCCTGTCAATGAGGCCGTCGCAGCCCAGATCCGCGCAGAATACCATCTCGACCAGCCGTTCATCGTTCAGTACTTTATCTACCTGAAGAATGCACTGACCCTGAACTTCGGCGATACCTTCGCCGGGCAGCCTGTTCTCGACGAAATCGCCCGCGCCTTCCCGGTCACCATCCGGCTCGGCTTGATGGCGTTCGTGTTCGAGGCGATCTTCGGCGTGGTCTTCGGCATCATCTCGGGCCTCAAGAAGGGCAAGTGGTACGACACCGTCATCCTGATCGTCTCCCTGCTGCTTATTTCCGTGCCGACCTTCGTCACCGGCTTTGTCATGCAATATGTCTTTGGTATTCAGTGGGCGATATTGCCGGTGACGGCAGGCGCCGACCCCGGCTTCCTCGACCTGCTCATGCCGGCCATGGTGCTCGGATCGGCGTCGATGGCCTACATCATCCGACTCACCCGCTCCGAAATCTCCTCCAACATCGCCGAGGATTACGTGCGCACCGCACGCGCCAAGGGCATGTCGAACGGTCAGGTCATGCTGCGCCACGTGCTGCGCAACTCCCTGATTCCAGTCGTCACTTACCTGGGCCAGGACATCGGCGGCCTGATGGGTGGTGCCATGATCACCGAGCAGATCTTCAACATCCACGGCATCGGCTTCCTCACCTACCAGTCCATTCTGAAGGGCGAGGCAAACCTGGTGGTGTCCATCGTCACGTTGCTCATGCTGATTTTCGTAGTGTGCAACCTCGTTGTCGACATGCTGTACGCGGCCCTCGATCCGCGTATCCGCTACGCGTGATAGGGAGAAGTGAGTCACATGGCAAACGAAACCACTGAAAACGAGCTCAACCAGACCGGCGAGCCGGGAACCGAATACTTCATGGAAACCCTGCCCGGTCAGGACCGTTATGTAGCCCCCCTCGAGGAGACCCCGCTGCAGGACGTCGATTCCGTCGATGAATCCGCACCGGCCACCAGCATGTGGGCCGACGCCTGGCGAACCCTGCGCCGCAACCCGCTGTTCATCATCTCCGGCTTGCTGATCCTGTTCATCATCGTGGTGGCCATCGCCCCCGGTCTGTTCACCAAGCAGGATCCGAACGCCTGCGATCTGGGCAACTCCTTGAGCCCCGCCTCCGCCGGACACCCCTTCGGCTACGACCTGCAGGGCTGCGACGTGTACACCCGCGTGATCTACGGCACGCGTACCTCACTGTCTGTCGGCGTGCTCTCCACGCTGCTGGTCGTGATCGTCGGCACCCTGATCGGCGCCGTCGCCGGCTTCTTCGGCGGCTGGGTCGACGCGGTGCTGAGCCGCATCAACGACATCTTCTTCGCGCTGCCCATGCTGCTCGGCGCCATCGTGGTGCTCCAGATGTTCAAGACCTCCAAGTCCATATGGAAGATCGTGCTGGTGCTGACGCTCTTCGGCTGGGTCGGCGTATGCCGCATCGCCCGCAGCGCCGTGCTGGAATCGAAGAACCTCGAATTCAACACCGCCTCCACGGCCCTCGGCTCCACGCCGGCCAGAAACCTGTTCCGCCACATTCTGCCGAACTCCCTGGCCCCGATCATCGTCATCGCCACCACCTCGCTGGCCTCCTACATCGTGGCGGAAGCGACGCTGAGCTTCCTCGGCGTCGGCCTGCCGACCACCACGGTGAGCTGGGGCGGCGACATCTCCAGCGCGCAGACCAACCTGCAGACCGATCCGATGGTGCTGTTCTACCCGTCCGCCGCACTGGCCATCACCGTGCTTGCGTTCATCATGATGGGCGACGCCGTCAAGGACGCCCTCGACCCGAAGAGCCGAACGGCCTGAGCAAGGGGAGTGGAGAAAGACAATGACTGACAATACCAACGCCACGATGCTGGCCATGCAGAAAGAGCATGGCCCGCTGCTGGAAGTCCGGAACCTGGCCATCGACTTCACCACCGACACCGGCAAGCCGGTGCATGCGGTGCGCGACGCCAACTTCACCGTCTACCCCGGCCAGTGGGTGGCCATCGTGGGCGAATCCGGCTCCGGCAAATCCACCTCCGCCATGGCTGTGCTGGGCCTGCTGCCCGGCACCGGTCACGTGGTCAACGGCTCCATCAAGCTTGACGGCGAGGAAATCGCCGGCGCCAAGCAGAGCGAGTTCGACAAGCTGCGCGGTACCAAGATGGGCCTCGTGCCTCAGGACCCGATGAGCAACCTCAACCCGGTGTGGCGTATCGGCACCCAGGTCAAGGAAGCGCTGAAGGCCAACAACATGGACGTGGACCATGAGAAGCGCTCCGCCCTCGCTAAGGCTCTGGCCGGTGACGAGGTCGAAGTCAAGGGCAACGACGACGAGACCTTCCTCGGCGCCAAGGAACTGCCCGAGCTCATGACCGAGGCCAAGAAGGCCCTGACCGAAGCCGGCGTGTCCGGCGAGGCCTTCGACAAGGCCGTCGCCCGCTTCACCAACGAATGGGTTCCGGGCTCCGAAACCCGTTGGCGCGTGGCCGACGACCTCATCAAGGCCGGCGTGGCCGACGATCAGGCCTGGTACCTCGCCAAGAAGTACGTCATCGGCTCCACAATGGATGACCGTATCGCGGGTCTGCTGTCCGAGGCCGGTCTGCCCGACGCCGCTACCCGTGCCCGTCAGTTCCCGCACGAGTTCTCCGGTGGTATGCGCCAGCGTGCGCTCATCGCCATCGGTCTGGCCTGCCGCCCTGACCTGCTGATTGCCGACGAGCCGACCTCCGCTCTGGACGTGACCGTGCAGAAGCGCATCCTCGACCACCTGCACATGCTCACCGACTCACTGGGCACCGCCGTGCTGTTCATCACCCACGATCTGGGCCTTGCCGCTGAGCGTGCCCAGCGCATTGTCGTGATGTACAAGGGTCAGGTCGTCGAATCCGGTCCGTCCCTCGAGGTGCTGCAGCACCCGCAGCACCCGTACACCAAGCGACTCGTGGCCGCCGCCCCGTCGCTGGCCTCCCAGCGCATCATCTCCGCCAAGGAGCGCGGTGAGAACGCGGACGCCCTGCTTGGCCACCACATCGCCGGCGAAAGCACGCTTGAGAAAAGCGAGCACATCATCACCGTCGACCACCTGACCAAGGAATTCAAGCTGCCCCGCAAGAAGGAGATGTTCAAGGCCGTCGACGACGTGTCCTTCTCCGTCAAGCGTGGCACCACCCTGGCCATCGTGGGCGAATCCGGTTCCGGCAAGTCCACCGTGGCGAACATGGTGCTTCACCTGCTGAAGCCCACTTCCGGCAAAGTGTTCTATGAAGGTCGCGACACCTCCACGTTCAAGGCCAAGGATCTGCTCGGTTTCCGCCGCCATGTGCAGCCGGTGTTCCAGAACCCGTACGGTTCGCTCGACCCGATGTACTCCATCTTCCGTTCCATTGAGGAGCCGCTGCGCATCCACAAGATTGGCGATAAGAAGTCGCGTGCCAATCGTGTCAAGGAACTGCTGGACATGGTCGAGATGCCGGCTTCCGTGATGGGTCGTTACCCGAACGAGCTCTCCGGCGGCCAGCGTCAGCGCATCGCCATCGCACGAGCCATGGCTCTGGATCCGGACGTCATCGTGTGCGATGAGGCCGTCTCCGCCTTGGACGTGCTGGTGCAGGATCAGGTGCTGCGTCTGCTCAACGACCTGCAGGCCGAAAAGGGCCTGAGCTATCTGTTCATCACCCACGATCTAGCCGTGGTTCGCCAGATCGCCGATGAGGTCGTGGTGATGCAGCATGGCAAGCTCGTGGAGCACGCCACCACCGATGAGGTCTTCGACCACCCGCAGAAGCAGTACACCCGAGACCTGCTCGACGCCATCCCCGGCGGCAAGCTCCAGCTCGGTCTGGACTGATAATCTGCGTTTGAGCGCATAGTATTGGGGTCTTTCCATCCGTGGAAAGACCCCAATATTCATATGTGTCGGTTTGCATGATGGTTCGCGTGGGACGAAAGGCAAAAATCGGTGTTTTTCCGATGTTGTCCCACAATTTGTGGGACAACATCAACATCAATCGATAGACATGAGTGTTGTCCCACAGTAGATTTCTCACGAAGCCCGGAATTACGCCATTCTTGGCGTAGTCGATAATTACTCATGATGCGGGGCGTGGGACGACCCGCGAAAATCGTCGATTTTCGGATGTTGTCCCACAGAATACGTCATACCTCGTATGTGATCGTGAGTGGGGCGTGATCGGACCAGCGTTTGTCATATGTGGGTGCCTTGTCGATGACGAATCCGCGTGCGGTCTCCGCCAGCTCGGGCGTGGCGAACTGGTAGTCGATTCTCCAGCCGACATTGTTGTCGAAGGCGCGCCCTCGTTGGCTCCACCAGGTGTATGGCCCCTGAATGTCACCGGCCAACGAACGCATCACATCCACGAACTCGTATTCGTCCAGCCATTTGTCCACGTAGGCACGTTCTTCGGGCAGGAATCCGGCGTGCTTCTCATTGGCCTTGGCGTTCTTGATATCGAGCGGCGTGTGTGCGATGTTGAAATCGCCGCATAATACAGCCTGCTTGCCGCCATGTGCGGCTTCATCACGAAGCGCGCCCATGCGGGCCAGCATAGTGTCCAGAAAACGATACTTCTGTTCCATTTTGGTCGGATCATCGGTGTTGCCGGCATGTATGTACACGGATGCCACGGTGATCGTATAGCCCTCAGGCGTTTTGACATCGGTTTCGATCCAACGCCCCGAATCCACATCCTCGCTCAGACCTGGCAGACCATATCGCTTGTCAAGCACTTCCAAGTCGGTGAGCAGCCCGACTCCCGCGCGGCCTTTCACCCGGCAGACCTCGTTCATGGTATGGAGGTCGGCCGGCGCGTCGATTTTGCCGGCGGTGGCGTATTCAAAACCAAATTCATCGAAAATGGAATCGACATCGTCCTGAGGTGCGCGAACCTCCTGCATGCACCAGACATCCGGTGCATGCTTGCCGGCCCAATCCTCGATGCCCTTGCGCTTGGCCGCACGAATGCCGTTGACGTTAGACGTGGTAATGGTGATGGTCATGCGGCCATACTATTGTGGCCTCCCTACGAATCGAACCGGACACCGGCGGCCGCGATGCTCAGCTTTCTCTAAGCCTGAGTGCTAGTGTTAGCAAGGTTGCAACCGTTATACGAAACGAGGAATCATGGGACTGTTCGGATTCGGCAAGAAGAAGGACAAGAAGGAAACCGAGCCGGCCGTAGAGCCTGTCGACGAGGACAAGGTGGCTGCCGAGGCCGCAAACGCCGCAGCAAAGGCGGAAAGCGCTGAAACCGTATTGACGGAACCTTCCAGCGAGTACGTGGGCCGTGGCGAGGAACGCGGTCCGTGGGATGTGAACGACGAAGAAGTACCCGACTACGATGACTATCTGGATCTGGGTGCCTACTATCTGCCGTTCATGCAGAACATCGAACTGCGCATCAAGGCCAACCGCGCCACTCAGCAGGTGCTTGGTTCCACCATCACCTATGGCAAGTCCAGCTTGGAAATCGAAGCATTCGCAGCTCCCAAGACCCTGGGGCTCTGGGATGATGTGCGCGCTGATCTGATTGAGGCCAACAAGGCTGCATCCGAGGTCGAAGGCGTGTTTGGCACCGAGCTGAAGCTGCCGGTCAACGTCAAGGGCGGCAAGACTGTGAACACCCGAATCGTCGGCGTGGACGGTCCGCGTTGGATGCTGCGTGGCATCTTCTCCGGTGTCGCTGCCACCGATCCGGACAGCCCGGAGACCGAGGCACTGAACAAATTCTTTGCGGACATCGTGGTTGAGCGCGGCGAAGAGCCGCTGGCTCCGCGCGATCTGATTCCGATGCACCCGCCCGTGGCACCTGCCGAGCGCAAGGCCGCCGCCGAAGCCGGCGAGGAGAATGGCAAGGAACACTTCAAGGACATTCCGGACAACAAGCCGAAGGGTCCGCTGAGCCAGGACCAGCAGACCGAAGTGAAGACCACGCTGTCTCGCGGCCCGATGTTCTCCGAAGTTCGCTGATTTATAGGAAGAGACTTGGCAGACAACAAACGCACCGGCCTGTCCGCTCTAGCCGACGCCGGCAATGAAGGCGAGGATTTCTCCGTCATCGACGCCATCGGTGGCCCGCGTGGCGTTATCGAATCCATGCTGCCCGGCGTGGTATTCGTCGTGCTGTTCGTGGTCACGAGCAATCTGAACCTCACCATCGCCGTTTCGGCTATTTTGGCGGTGTTGCAGGTTATCGCGCGCCTGATTCAACGCCAATCGGTGATGGGCGCGGTTTCCGGCCTGGTGGCGGTCGGCATCTGCCTGATTTGGGCATGGCAGACCCATGAGGCCCGTAACTACTACATCTTCGGATTCATTACCAATGCCGGCTATGCCGCATTGCTTGCCGTCTCATTGATTGCACGGGTACCCGGCCTCGGACTGGTCGTCGAATTCATCCGTAGCCTGCCTACCGAGCATTTCAAGGCGTGGTTCAACGACTGGATGAGTGATAAGGCATTGAAACGTGCCTACATGATCATCACCGGTCTATGGGTCGGTCTGTTCCTGCTGCGATTGGCAGTGCAGGTGCCGCTGTATCTGACCAATCATGTGGCCGCGCTTGGCGTGGCCCGTCTGCTTATGGGCATCCCGTTCTGGGCGCTGGCGATTTGGGTGAGCTACCTCATCATCGCCACGCCAATGCACCGTCATAAAGCCGTGGCTACTCAGAACGTTACGCAATCCGAATCGGGATCTGCGGCTGAGGCCGTCAGCGAACCCGTGGCGGGCAAAACCGGAAAGGACAGCGATGCAAGCTGAAGTCCGCATCGAGCGATACGCCGATCAGGGCCGCTGCGTGGCCCATATCGATGGCCGCGTGGTGTTCGTCCGCTTTGCCTTGCCCGGCGAACTGGTACGCATTGAACTTGACGAACCTCATGATCGCGATGATCGGTTCTGGACCGGTGAAGTTATCGAAGTGCTCGAAGCATCCGAGGACCGTGTCGATCCGGCTTGGTCGCTTGCCGGCCCGCTGGCGATGGGCGGGGGAGTCGGCGGCGCGGATCTCGTGCACGTCTCACTGCCCGGCCAGCTCAAGTGGAAAGCCATCACCGTTTCCGAGCAGATGAGCCGGCTCGGTCATATCGATGTGGCCGTGCCAATCGATCGCATGCCCGGTGATGAGGAGCTTGACGGTCTTCACTGGCGCACCCGCATCGAAATGATTGCCGACGAGAACGGCAAGCCGTCCATGCGCCGGCGCGGTACGCATACTCGCGTGGCCATCGACACCATGCCTCTCGCCACCCGCGCATTGCTGGACGTGGCCGAGCGCGAGCATGTGTGGGAGGGCGGCTTTGAGCCCGGCTCCCAGATTCGCCTGTCCGTACCTGAGCCGCGTGGCGACGCTGATATTGCTGCAGATGACTATGCCGTGCTTATCGATGGCGAGCTGCGTAATGGCTCCCAGCTGCTCACTGAACAGGTGACCATCAACGGCAAGACCTTCGATTATCGGGTTGATGCCAACGGTTTCTGGCAGGTGCATCGTCAGGCACCGATTGCACTCGGCACGCATGTGATCAATCAGGTCAACCAGCAGTTGCAGGGTGCTGTGGCACCTGTGATCTGGGACTTGTACTCGGGCTCCGGTCTGTTCACCCTGCCACTGGCCACCATGACCGGTGAACGCACTCGCATGCTTAGCGTGGAAGGCGCGCGCGTGGCCGTGAAGAATGCCCAGCGCAACCTGCGTGCCATGAATCTGAACGACGTGGATGCCCGTGCCGGAGATGTCTCCAGAACGTTGGAACATGTGCCCGCGCACTTGGCCAAGCCGGATATCGTGGTGCTTGACCCGCCTCGCGCCGGCGCCCGTGCCAAGGTCTGCCGCCAGATCGCTGCGGCCGGTGTCTCCAGCGTGGTCTATATCGCATGCGACCCCACCAGCCTTGCCCGCGACACCGCTACTTTGATCGGCGAAGGATACGAGCTCAAGGACATCCGTGCCTTCGACATCTATCCGATGACCCACCACGTCGAGACAGTGGCCGTTTTCAGCCGTTGACGGGTGGGTCTATGATGCGTCGAATTCTGAGGTTGTTGGCCTGTGGGGCGGTCGTATTGTCATTGGTCGCTTGCACACCGACCGGTCGCGCCGTCGGCGATACGCAAGACAGCATGCCATCGGTGGCCCATGATTCGACGCACAAAACGGATATCACCGTCGGTTTCGTCGGATCGACCGATACCGCGGCGGACAAGAAGGCCATCGATGCGCTGGCCGATGACACTCTCAACGTGTATTACGCCTCGCTGGACACGTCGGGCGATTCTGAAACTGCTGACAAGATCGCGGCCACCGCGCAGCAAGGTATCACCGATTTTGTGGACCGCGCAGTCAAAATCGTAATCATCAGCGGCATCGATGTCACCGACGCGAATCGAGACAGTTGGAACCAGGCGCTGACCAATGCGCGCGAAGCCGGCATTCCCGTCGCCCTGCTCAATCCCAAGCATGCGCCCGAAGACGAACTGCTATACGCTGCCATTCTTAACACAGACGATGCTGCTAGTGCCAAGTCTGTCTCCATTGCCGATGCAGTCATCACCATCACACGCGACGAACCCCACGACCGCACCATCGCCGTTGCCACAGAGTAAATCTAAATCAAATCATTCTTGAGTCGTAGCGAATTATGGAATCCGGCACGGTAGGCTGGAAGATATGAGTGCAACAGCAGCTGTGGAAATGCCTGAGATCAGTGAAACCGGTCTTACTGTCAAGGAAGTGTCGCAGCGTATTGAAAGCGGCCAATCGAATGCGGTGAAAACCTCCACCTCGCGTTCGGTTAAGGACATCGTACGAGCCAACGTATTCACGTTGTTCAATGGCATCATCTTCGTGGCCATGGTCATGGTGCTGGTCACCGGCTCGTGGCGGGATGCGGTGTTCGGCTTCGTCATCATCATCAACACGGGTATCGGCATTTTCACTGAGCTCAAGGCCAAGCGCACGCTGGACAAGCTCTCCATTCTTGTGGCCTCTGATTTTCTGGTGCGCCGCGACGGCGAGGATGTCGAAGTGCCGCACAACGAAATCGTGCTCGGCGATCTGCTGTGGATTCGTTCCGGCGAACAGGTGCCTGCCGACGGTCAGATCATCCAGACCTGGGGACTGGAACTCGACGAATCCATGCTCACCGGCGAATCGCGTACCGTGCGCCACAAAGTGGGGGAGCAAGTCTATTCCGGAGCCACTGCGGTTTCCGGCATGGCGTTGGTCAAGGTCAATGCCGTGGGCAGCCACTCATATGCCGCCATGCTCACCGCTCAGGCCAAGGTCTATAAGAAGACCGTGTCCGACCTGAACAAGGGCATCAACACGATTCTGAAGTTCATGACCTTCCTCGTGGTGCCGTTGTGCATTCTGCTGATTCTCTCGCAGATTCACACGGTCGGCGGATGGGATGCGGCGCTCTCCACCGGCGAATGGAGGCAGGCCGTGGTCTCCGCGGTCGCCGGCGTGGTGGGCATGATTCCTGAGGGCCTCGTGCTGCTGACCTCGCTGAACTTCGCGGTGGCCGCCATGCGGCTTGCTCGCCACAACACGCTGGTGCAGGAACTTGAATCCGTGGAGACGCTCGCCCGCGTGGATGCGCTCAACCTCGATAAGACCGGCACGATCACCGATGGCGGCATCGCTTTCAACCAGCTCATCATGCTTGGCTCCCGCTGGCGGGAGCTGCCGGCGCAGCCGACCGAGGGTGGTTCTTTTGAGACATTGACTGAACAGGCGGCCACGCAGGCCCTCTACGACTGCTGCAACGAGGAACAGCCCAACGGCACCGGACAGGCCGTGCTCGCCGGTCTAAAGGCCCAAGGTTACGAACCGGGCCAAGTCGAATCCCGCGTTCCGTTCTCTTCGGCCCGCAAATGGAGTGCGGTGGTGAAGCCTATCCTCCCGCCGGCGGGAGGTGACTCGCGCAGCGAGTCGGAGGGTGGCCGTACTGAAATCACCCCCAGTCATCTTGCGATGACAGCCCCCGCCAGCGGGGGTGAAACCTGGTACATGGGTGCGCCGGAAGTCATCATTTCCGCGCTCGACGGTGATTATTCGGATGTGCTGCAACAAGTCAATGACTACGCCAATGACGGCAATCGTGTGCTGCTGGTTGCGCGTTCCACGACATCGCTCGCTGATACGGACAATCCACAGATTGACCCGCAGGCCAAACCGGTGGCGCTGGTGCTGTGTTCCGAGAAGATCCGTGAGGATGCCGAGCAGACGCTCGCTTGGTTCCGTGAGCAGGGTGTGCGCTGTCGCGTGATTTCCGGCGATAATCCGGTCACGGTTGGTGCCATCGCCCGCAAAGTGAGGCTGACCGGCGAACATGAGCCGCGATTCATGGACGCGCGAGAACTGCCGGAAGACGTGAACGAACTCGCTCGCGTGCTGGAAAACGTCGATGTGCTTGGCCGTGTGCTACCCAACCAGAAGAAGGCCATCGTCCAGGCGCTGCACACGCAGAACCACGTGGTGGCCATGACCGGCGACGGCGTTAACGACGCGCTCGCCATCAAGGAAGCGGATCTCGGCATCGCTATGGGCAATGCCGCGCCGGCCACCAAAGCCGTGGCCCAAGTGGTACTCGTCGATTCAAAGTTCTCTCATCTGCCGGATGTGGTGGCGCGAGGCCGCCAGGTCATGGCCAACATGGAACGCGTGGCCAGCCTGTTCCTCGTCAAAACCGTGTACTCCGCGCTGATTTCGCTCGGTGTGGTGCTGACCCAGATTCCGTACCCATACTTGCCGCGCCACATCACGTACATTGGCGCCCTTACCATTGGCATGCCCGCGTTTATTCTGGCGCTCGCGCCCAATACCCGCCGCTATATTCCGGGATTCTTGAAGCGTGTGGTCACCTTCGCGTTGCCGGGCGGCATCGCCACCGCGCTGTCCGTGCTGCTGACGGCATGGTTCCTGCCCGGCATCATGGGCTGGGACGTGACTAAAAACGTCGATCTATCCGCGCTGCGTGCCACCAGCGCGATCATCCTGTTCCTGATGGGCGTATTCGTGCTCGCCCGCGTGGCTCAGCCCCTCAACAGTTGGCGAGGCATACTGGTCGCGGCGTTTGCCGCAGCCGGAGTGATTGGTGCGTTCATCCCGTTTGTCGCGAACTTCTTCGCGTTGATTCTGCCGACCGGCACTACGTTGGTGGCCACGCTGATCGCCTTGGGTGGTTCAGCCCTGATTTTCGTGATCTGCCTATGGCTGGCGCCGCTTGTTGGCAAAGTATCCGGCAAGCTGCTGCGCCAACACGGATTCAACATCTAATAGCGGCGAATTGTCTCACACTTCAAGCCGACACGCCAGAGGCAAAGTAACGTACCCGTACCATTTGAAGCGGATAATCAGCGGCATAAACAAGCCGATACATGATTTCGGAGGAAGCATGTCCTTACGCGACGACCAGCTGGCGATCTTGAAGGTTGCCGGCAAGGACTTCGATTACTACAACATCGCCAATCTCGACGGCATCGATCATCTGCCGTACTCGCTGAAGGTACTGGTCGAGAATCTGGTACGCAACATTGATGGCGCCAACATCACCGACGAGCACGTCAAGACCCTGCTCGACTGGGATCCGAACGCCGAGCCCAGCCATGAAATCCAGTTCACGCCGTCCCGCGTGATTATGCAGGACTTCACCGGTGTGCCCTGCATCGTGGATCTCGCCACCATGCGTGACGCGGTCAAGGAGCTTGGCGGCGACCCGGAGGTCATCAACCCGCAGGTTCAGTCCGACATGGTCATCGATCACTCCGTGCAGATCGATAAGTACGGCATCGCCAACGCGGTCCAGGAAAACATGGACATCGAATACCAGCGCAACGGCGAACGCTACCAGTTCCTGCGTTGGGGCCAGCAGGCATTCAAGAACTTCCGCGTGGTGCCGCCGGGAACCGGCATCATCCACCAGGTCAACATCGAATACCTGGCCAAGGTGGTCATGAGCAAGACCGAGGCCAACGGCAACACGCTTGCCTACCTTGACTCCTGCGTGGGCACCGACTCGCACACCACCACCGAGAACGGTCTGGGTGTGCTCGGCTGGGGTGTCGGCGGCATCGAGGCCGAGGCCGCCATGCTTGGCCAGCCGATCTCCATGCTCGTACCGCGCGTGGTCGGCTTCAAGCTCACCGGTTCCATCCCGGAGGGCGTCACCGCCACCGACGTGGTCTTGACCATCACCGACATGCTCCGCAAGCACGGCGTGGTCGGCAAGTTCGTGGAATTCTACGGTGAGGGCATCGCCTCCGTGCCGCTGGCCAACCGTGCCACCATCGGCAACATGGGCCCGGAGTTCGGTTCCACCTGCGGCATCTTCCCGATCGACAACGTCACGCTCGACTATCTGCGTCTGACCGGCCGCTCCGAAGAGCAGGTCGCGCTGGTTGAGGCTTATGCCAAGGCCAACAAGCTGTGGGGCGACGCCTCCGACCCGGATTACGTGGAACCGCAGTACTCCGAATACGAGGAGCTTGACCTCGGCGCTGTGGTGCCGTCCATCGCCGGTCCGAAGCGCCCGCAGGATCGCATTCTGCTGTCCGAAGCCAAGGAGATGTTCGAGAAGACCGCTCCCGCCTACGAGACCGAGAAGACCGTCAAGGATCCGGTGGCTGTATCCACCGACTTCCGTGGCGATTTCAACATCGAGAACGGTGACGTGGCTATCGCTTCGATCACCTCCTGCACCAACACGTCCAACCCATCCGTGATGATCGCCGCCGGCCTGATCGCCCGCAACGCGCACGCCAAGGGCTTGAAGCCGAAGCCGTGGGTCAAGACCTCGCTGGCTCCCGGCTCCCAGGTCGTGGCCGACTACCTGAAGGCCGCAGGCCTCCAGGACGACCTCGATGCACTCGGCTACCAGCTGGTCGGCTTTGGTTGCGCCACCTGCATCGGCAACTCCGGCCCGCTGCTGCCCGAGATTTCCGAGGCGGTCAACACCAACGACCTGACCGTCACCGCCGTGCTCTCCGGCAACCGCAACTTCGAAGGCCGCATCAGCCCGGACGTCAAGATGAACTACCTGGCCTCCCCGCCGTTGGTTATCGCCTATGCGCTCGCCGGCACGATGGACTTCGACTTCGAAACCCAGCCGCTTGGCGCCGACGCGGATGGCAACGACGTGTACCTCAAGGACATCTGGCCCACCAACTCCGAGGTGGCCGCCGTGGTGGACGGCACCGTGAGCCGCGAGATGTTCCTCAAGGACTACGCTTCCGTATTCGACGGCGACCATCGCTGGAAGGGCCTCGACGTGCCGGAAGGCGAACTGTTCGCATGGAACGACAAGTCCACCTACGTGCGCAAGCAGACCTTCTTCGACGGCATGAAGGCCACGCCGGACCCGGTCGCCGACATCCACGGCGCCCGCGTGCTGGCCCTGTTGGGCGACTCGGTCACCACCGACCACATCTCCCCGGCAGGCGCGTTCAAGGCCTCCAGCCCGGCCGGCAAGTACCTGACCGAGCGCGGCGTGGAGCCGAAGAACTTCAACTCCTACGGTTCCCGTCGAGGCAACCACGAGATCATGGTGCGCGGTACGTTCGGCAACATCCGTCTGCGCAACCAGCTGCTCGCCTCCGTGGGCGAGGAGGTGACGTCCGGCGGCTTCACCTACGACTTCCTCGCCAAGAAGCCGACCACGATTTTCGAAGCCTCCCGCGACTACATCGATAACAAGGTGCCGCTCGTGGTGCTGGCCGGCAAGGAATACGGCACCGGCTCCTCGCGTGACTGGGCTGCCAAGGGCACGGTGATGCTCGGCGTCAAGGCCGTGATCACCGAGAGCTTCGAGCGCATCCACCGTTCCAACCTCATCGGCATGGGCGTGCTTCCGTTGCAGTTCCCGGCAGGCGAATCCTATGAGTCCTTGGGCCTTAACGGCACCGAGACCTATGACGTCGCCGGCGTCGAGAAGCTCAATGAGGGCGTAACCCCCAAGACGGTTCATGTCACTGCCACTCACGAGGACGGCTCCAAGACCGAGTTCGATGCAGTGGTTCGTATCGACACCCCCGGTGAGGCCGACTACTACCGCAACGGCGGCATCCTCCAGTACGTGCTGCGTAACCTCATGAAGTAACTTTCTTGGCTCCCCTCTCTGAGCGCGAAGCTGACTGAGGGGAGCAAAGGCCGGTATCTTCTAAGATACCGGCCTTTATCGTTTGTAATGGTTTGTCGTCTATGCCGAGCAGGGTAATTTAATTCTCGGGAACCAGCCCCTCATAGAGGTAGAAAGACGTGGCCTGTTCGCCGTCGCCATTCGTGGGCAGCGTATGCTCGCTTACCTGGGCCAGACCGAGATGCACATAGAATCCGACATCGCAGGTGGTGTCGGTAAACAGGAAATACTTGCTCACTCCGGCTTCGCGGAATGCAGTCATCAAGGTATCGAACATGCGGCGGCCTAGTCCATGTCCACGAGCCGCCGGATCCAGCACGAACAACACCACTTCCGCCGAGTAGTCGTGACCAGTCTGCGTAGCCTGTTTACGCAGATGTTCATCGATATTGAGAATCCCCAGAATATCGCCGGCGGCCTTAAGTCCGTCCTTAGCGCACACCAATCGCAGCAGACCTCGCAAGGAATTGATGCGATGAGTGTTCAACGGCCTGCGATGGTCCAACGCGTCGACTCGCCCCAGAATCAACGCGACTGGTTCCCCGTCGAGTTCCGCGGTAAACGCGCAGGTCGCGCGTGCCAGACAGTTCTCCCAGTCGGTCTCGGCCGCCAGCAGGCCGGTTTTCTCGTCGTACTCGGGGTACCACATGCGGCGCACCACGTCGATTAATGCCGGGTAGTCGCTCTTGCGCAAAGTGCGGATAATCGGTTCACTCATATGCCCATTATGCCTGTTACGTCCTAACAATGATGAAGCCGCGAGCGTAACGGAAGGGCATCTTACAATCGTGCGGGCAGATCGGCCCTCTCCACAAGTCGAGCCATCTGTACCCGACCCATGTTCAGTTTGTCCGCAGCCGAGGAAAGATGCGCTTTTGCCGTGCGTTCCGAGATGAACATACGGGAGGCGATCTCGGCGTTGGTATAGCCTTCCGCAGCCAACATCACGGCTTCACGCTCACGATCGGGCAACGCACCAAGCAATTCGCGCGCCTCATCTCTGCGCGAGCGCGGTTGAGACTCGCTTAAATCGTCAATCAGCTGTTTCTGACTGGCTGTGTTGAACTGTGGTGCCCCGGCGCATACTCCCAGAACGCGGCGAATAATGTCATCAGGAGCATCGGTTTTCGATACAAAGCCTTCAGCGCCGGCCTCCACCGCACGCTCCACGGTGCCGGAAGGACTGAGCGAGGTCAGAATCAATACATGCGGGGCATGGGGCAGCGATTGCAGTCTGCGAGTTGCTTCAATGCCGTCCACATCAGGCATGGCGATATCCATCAACACCACATCCGGCTGTTCGCCGATGGGAAAGCCGAAACCTCCAGCGATACCGGTGTTTCGGGCGCATGACGCCGTGCGTTCGTCAGTCCCTCTTGATCCGATCAGCAACCCGTTACGCAGCCCGGTCCGATTGCTCCTGCTGAGACCGCTCAACATCAGCCTCGTCAACCCCTTACGATCTGTGGTGTTGTTGCCGTGGTGTTTGGCGCTTTGGGACTGGTACTGAGCTTCATACCAATCATCAACAACTCGGTATTCGTTACGCCGCGAGCTGAGATGCACGAAAAGCCGTTCTCATTCATGGAATGTTCAGCATTGCTCTACTAGTATGGAACGTGAAACAACGCTAAAGGAGCGATTATGACATTCGGTCAGCAGCCCCAGAACAACGGGCAGTACAACCCGCAATACAATACTTCCGATTACAACACCGCGCAGCAGAACTACCAGTATGCCGCGCAAGGCACGGGTGCAGGCACAGCGGCCATCAACACGACGATGACTTACAGCTATGAGGAGGCTCGCCGCGTTTCCGTAACCAAGGTCTACGGCGAAATGACCATTGGCGTCATCGTCACCGCGATAGTGGCGTTTATCGGGCAGATGACGGGAGCCTATTACGCGTTCCTCGCATCCACCGGTGCCATCGGCCTCATCGCGCTTTGTGTGGTTCAGGTGGGTCTTGCCGTGGTGCTCGGCGCTCGCGTCACCAAAATGAAGTCCGGCATCGCCCGTGTCATGTTCTATGTGTACGCGGCGCTTATGGGCTTTACGCTGAGCTCCATCTTCATGGTGTACAGCCTTGGTTCGATCGTCACCGCACTGGGTATCACTGCGGCGTTCTTCTTCGCTTTGACCATGTTCGGCATGACCACCAAGATCAACATGCTCAAGGCCGGTCCGATTCTTATGATCGGCCTGATCGTGCTTATCATCTCGCAGCTGGTGCTCATGTTCCTGCACGTTGACGGCATGACCCAGATTGTGTGCGCGCTTGGCCTGATCCTGTTCGCCGGCATGACCATCTACGATGCGCAGTCCACGCGCGCTTTGCTGAGCCAGTACGAGGCTCAGGGGCCGGAGATGGTCAAGAGGGTTTCCATCCTGTGCGCGCTGAACCTCTACCTCGACTTCGTCAACATGTTCCTCTATATCCTCCAGTTACTGGGCAACAGGGATTAGTCATGAACTGATTCGTGGCATACGACCGCATCAAGCCCGACCACAATGTGGCCGGGCTTTTTCATGCCCGACACATCTGGGCGGTAGGCTGACTCCCCGTGAAAAGACAAGAACTCGTAGGCATGCTGTGCCTGTTGCTGACCGCGCTGATTTGGGGCTTTGCGTTTGTAGCGCAGGTGCAGGGCATGGATTCGATGTCCCCCATGTTCTTCAATGCCACCCGCTTCACGCTAGGTGCATTGTCATTGGTGCCGATTCTGCTGTGGCAGCGTGGTCGGGGGAGCAGCAGTACCAGTGAAGCTGCCGACACCGCGGCAGTCGGTGCGGGAGATCAGTTGGTTCAGACCTCATCGCCTGCGATTCGTCTGCTCGCCAACCCGATTATCATTGCCGTGATTTGCGGCATTGTGCTTTTCACCGCCAGCACTTTACAGCAATATGGCATCCTGTACGGTAAATCAGCCGGGCGCGCTGGATTCCTTACCGCCATGTATATCGTGATGGTGCCGTTACTGGCATTTGTGTTCCTGCGTCGGCGCATCGGCATGCTGGTGTTTGCGGCCGTGGCATTGTCTATCGCGGGCTTTTACTTCCTGTGCATCACTGACGGATTCGGTTCAATCGGGTTGGCGGATATTCTGCTGGTCTTTACTGCCGTGTTGTTTGCCGTGCATATCTTGGTCATCGACACGCTGGGTGCCAAAGTGGATGCCATCAAACTTTCATTCGGGCAGTTCTGTACTACCGCCGTGTTGAGTTGGACTGGTTCCTTGATTGAGGGCTCGGTCGATTGGGCCGGTGCCGCGCATTCCTGGATTCCGATTCTGTATGCTGGCTTCGGTTCGGTGGGCATCGCCTACACGTTGCAGGTGGTTGGTCAGCAGTGGGTGCCGCCGACTCGCGCGAGCCTGTTGATGAGCCTGGAATCGTTTTTCTCCGCGGTCGGCGGCGCGCTGCTGCTTGGCGAGGTGATGACTCCTCGTGGATATCTTGGCTGTGCGCTGATCTTCATAGGCACTCTGCTGGCGCAGGCCCCTGCCAAACTGCCAAAATTCCTGAGAAAAGACTAGTCTGTGGTCTTGGGAGCTTCGCCCACCTGCGGTGCGCCGTTAATATCGCGGTGAATGTTCTGCATCTGCACTTCGATGTTCTGCAAGGATCGCGCGCAGTCGAGCAGCGTCTGCGAATGCTCATTCAGTTTGGCGTCCGGCAGGTCGGTTTTGTATCGCAGCGCATGTTCCAGCGATGCCCAGTAATCCATGGCGATGGTGCGGAACTGCACTTCGACCGGCGTGTAATGCGCGCCTGAAGACAGGAACACCGGCACCGCATAGATGACGTGCAGCGAACGGTACCCGTTCTGCTTCGGATTCTTGATGTAATCCTTGACTCGCAGCACCTGAATGTCGGACTGCGACGACAGGTAGTTCGACACGGAATACACGTCATCGCGATAATTGCAGATCACGCGGATGCCGGCCACATCAAACAGGTTGTCTTTGATGGAATTGACGCTGAGCGGCAGTCCCTTGCGTTCCAGCTTGCCGATAATCGAGTTCACGGATTTCAGACGCCGTTCCATATGATGTATCGGATCATGGCTGAATCGCACCTGGAACTCGTCATCGAGGATTTCCAGCTTGGTGCTGATTTCGTACATTGCGCCTTCATATACCTGCATCTGATCCACGAATTCGGTGATTTGCTCGGTATTGAAGGTGCCGCCGGGCAAGTCCAGCGTCTTCAGTCGGGCTTGCAGGTCGGAAGTGTTCAGTCGGCTATGTCGGTCAAGTATCACGTCAATCAATATACTCGGCTCAAGCTGCCCGATATGGGAGTTGCCGGGGAATCTCCCAAGATACTCCATGTACCGGTTTCTCCAGTTGGTGCGGACCGCTGCCGCGCATCATGACGAACCCGGCCGATAGAATCGATCATTATGAACGAAGACATGATGACCGAGGCGGAGCGCGCCTCGATTGAATCCGATGAGCACCTTACAACACAGGAACGCGGCAAGGGCGTGTTCCACATCCATACCCTCGGTTGTCAGATGAATGTGCATGATTCCGAGCGCATTGCCGGCGTGCTCGAGACAGATGGTTATGTGCCGGCCACCGAGGAACAGGTCAATGACCATGACCTCGATCTCATTGTGCTCAACACCTGTGCGGTGCGTGAGAACGCTGCCGAACGCATGTATGGCACGGTGGGCCTGTGGGCGGAGATGAAGCGTCAGCGCCCGAACCTGCAGATTGCCGTTGGCGGGTGCATGGCTCAGCTTGACCGCCAGAAAATCGCCAATAAGGCGCCATGGATCGCTGCGGTATTCGGCACCAAGAACATCGGCGACCTGCCGCAACTGCTCAACCAGAACCGTGCCGCCGATACTCCGCAGGTCAAGGTCGATGACCAGCTTCAGCAGTTCCCAAGCCAACTGCCTGCGGCCAGGGCTTCCCGCGTGAGTTCGTGGGTGGCGATTTCCGTGGGCTGCAACAACACCTGCACGTTCTGCATCGTCCCGACCACGCGAGGCAAGGAAAAGGATCGCCGTCCGGGAGACATTCTTGACGAAGTGCGCCAGTGCGTGGCCAACGGCGCCAAGGAAGTCACCCTGCTCGGGCAGAACGTGAATTCCTTCGGATATGGCATCGGTGACCGCTACGCCTTCAGCAAACTGTTGCGTGCTTGCGGCACGATTGATGGGCTCGAGCGTGTGCGCTTCACCTCGCCGCATCCGGCCGCTTTCACCGATGACGTTATTGAAGCCATGGCTGAGACCCCGAACGTGATGCATCAGCTGCATATGCCGCTGCAGTCAGGCTCCGACAAGATTCTGCGGGCCATGCGCCGTTCCTACCGCGCATCCAAGTTCATGACGATTCTGGAGAAGGTGCGTCAGGCCATGCCGGATGCGCAGATTTCCACTGACATCATCGTCGGCTTCCCCGGAGAGACCGAAGAGGATTTCCAGCAGACCTTGGATGTCGTGCGTCAAGCGCGGTTCTCTTCCGCATTCACTTTCATCTACTCGCCGCGCCCCGGCACGCCGGCTGCCGAAATGGAACAGGTACCGCACGATGTGGTCCAGGATCGTTTCGACCGACTGGTGGCGTTGCAGGAACAGATCACCGCGGAGAATCTGCAGTCCTTCGAAGGCCGTGACGTTGAAGTGATGATCACCGGTACTCAGGGCAAGAAGGATGCCGACACCCATCGAGTCACCGGCCGCGAGAAGACCGGCGTGCTGGTGCATATCGGCGTGCCCGAGGGCCAGCCCATGCCGCAGATTGGCGACTTCGTGACGGCCACCGTCACCCATGCCGGTCGCCACAATCTCATCGCCGACCCTGACCTTGCTCAAGGGCAGACCTACTCGGTGCGACACTGAGAGGGTTCTCCACTCAGAGAGAGGAACTGCAAGTTCTCGGCTCCCCTCTCTGAGGGGAGCTGGCCGCGAAGCGGACTGAGGGGAGTTACGGTACGAGCAAAAGTGTACGAGGGGAAAACAACATGAAGCGAGTCGTCAGCATTGTAGGGCCTACTGCCTCAGGCAAGACCGGGCTTGGCGTCGCCATTGCCAAGCGGTTGGCCGAGGCGGGGGAGCGAGCCGAGATCGTGAACGCGGACGCCTACCAGATGTACCGCGGTATGGATATCGGCACCGCGAAAGCGAGCGCTGAAGAACAGGCGGCGGTGCCCCATCACCTCATCGACATCATCGACCCGGAAGACACGATGACCGTCGCTCGTTTCCAGCAACTTGCCCGGCAGACCATCACCGATCTGCAATCGCGCGATATCCGCCCGATTCTTGTGGGCGGTTCAGGGCTGTATGCCAGGGCGGCCATTGACGACATCACTTTTCCCGGCACTGATTCTGATGTGCGCAAACGGCTCGAGGAACGCGAAAAAACCGAGGGGGCGGGCGTGCTGTTCGACGAATTACGGGATAAAGACCCCGAAGCCGCCGCGCGCATGGATCCGCGCAACCCGCGACGCACCATTCGCGCACTTGAAGTCATCGAGCTTACTGGCAAACCGTATTCGGCAAGCTTGCCGCGCTACCGTTATGTGATTCCCTCCGTCCAAATCGGTCTTGATCTGGATCGTCCGAATTTGGATCATCGCATCGACCTGCGCACCAAGCAGATGTATGACGATGGATTTATCAAGGAAGTCGAACGTATCCGCCCTCATTTGGGCGCCACCGCCGTGCGCGCGCTCGGTTATCAGCAGGTCATCGACCTACTGGACGGCATCTGGGACGTGAACGAGGCGTTTGCCGATATCGCGCAGAAAACCAAGCGGTTGGCCCGCAAGCAGATGGGTTGGTTCGGCCGCGACCCTCGCATCCATTGGCTGCAGGCGCTGAACCCGAAGCTGGTCGACAATGCGATGGCCATCATCGCGCATGCCGATGCCGGCGACTATGACCCCATTGACGCCCGTGCCGACGAATATACCCAACATCATCTGGGAGATATCGCAGCATAAATCACGTGTCTCCCCTCTTCGAGGGAAGCTGGCAGCAAAGCTGACTGAGGGGAGCCTCAGGTTGACCCCGTGTGGCTCCCCTCAGTCGCCTGCGGCGCCGACTCCCCTCGGAGAGGGGAGCCAAGTACAGGAAATCAGTGTGCTGGTCCTTGGTTCCAACCGGCTATAAGGAATACGCGCGTTGGATTGGCGGGACGCAGAATACGGTCGAACATATCCTCGAATGCGGAGATGTCACCGCGATAGGCCGTGTGCTTGGCGGAACGGTATTCCTCGCGTGTCACCTCGCCCCAATCAAGATCCCACCCGGCATCATGAGCCAGCCGTGAGCCAAATATGCGCAGCACCATGGCATTGCCACCCCGGAACGGATGCAGATAACCTAATTCGTCATACAGCGACGCAAACGCATGCACGAACACGTCGCGGTCCAGGGCATGCAGGTTACGTTTGTCAGCCAATTCCGTCGCGATATTATGCGCGCCGGTCTCAATCAGACCAGCCGGGAAGAACGCCTCAGGATTCGCGGCACGCTCACGGTCATTGGTCACTTCACGCGTGGTGTTGGACGTACGCAGCTTGCCGGCATCCTCGAACACACCCTCGAAGAGATCCTTGTGTATGGCGATCAACTCATCCAAATCGCCTGAAGGGTTCCAGCGACGTTCCGCCAGCAACACGGTACGGGCGAACACGGCATCGGCACGATCCGTGGCGTGATCATCAAGACTGCCTGCAGCCAAACGATCCGTGCCCGCGGAACTCGCTGCGGCACGCAAACGCATAGCGGTTTGCTCATCGGCCACATCAATGAGATGAGTCACGGCTTCCAAACCGCGTTCGTAGGAGGCCGCGGCTCGCATCGTTGCCTCGCCCGGCGTCATAGCTTCCAGTGCGCAGTTCTTCAGTGCAAATGCGACTGCGCTCGCACGCTCTGCGGGTGTCATGCAACCCATCATAGGGTATATCCGACGTTGATAGGGGGAATGGCCGCGATGAAATCGCTGAAACAGTGACCGGTGATTTCGCTTATCTTGCATTGTCACGGTGTCGTCACCGGCCATGAGCCCCCGTCCTAGTAGAATCAGTCACGATATGGCACGAACAGCATCCTCCAACAGCAATAATGGCCGCAAATCCAAAGGCGGCGGGAACTCCACCCATGATGGCGAGACCAAGGTCCAACCTGAGTTCGACCTTGATGTTGAGCCCACATGGAAGAAGGTCCTGCTTGCGATTCCGCGTGCCTTGGGCGCCGGCGTACGTGCGGTTACCGGCGTCGGTGAGTACGATCCCGCCTACCGTCGTGACGGCCTGTGCTTCCTGTTGCTCGTGCTCGCCGTACTGTTCTGCGCTTCCGAATGGTTTCGTGTTGACGGAGTGTTTGGCCAGCTGCTGCATGCCATAGCGTCTGGCGTGCTCGGGCTGATGAGTGTTGTGCTGCCGGTGCTGCTTTCCGCTGTGGCCATTCGTTTGATGCGCAACTCAGGCAAGGGATCCAACAATCCACGTGTGGTCACCGGTTGGGTGCTGCTGATGTGGTCCGTCTGTTCGATTCTTGATGTGGCCATCGCGTCTAGCCATACATCCTTCAATATCGCGGTTCTGCAATCTGCAGGCGGACTACTGGGTTTTTTCCTTGGCTCGCCGCTTGCTTGGGGTCTATCCAATGTATTCGCGATTATCGTGTTCGTGGTTGTCGGGCTGTTCTCCCTGCTGATGATTACCGGCACCCATGTGACCGATATACCGGAAGACGCTCGTAAGCTATCCGCCAAGATCCAGCGCAAGCCGTATGTGCCCAAGGGCCAGGAGCCGGATGACGGCAATCAGTTCCCCAACGAGGTTCGTGTTGGAGACTCCACGCTCGCTTTTGCCGAAGGCGTGCCCGCGCATGATGGCACCGATGAGGAGTCTGATGGAGAGAACAAGTCCGGTACGGCCAAACCGGGTCTCTTCGCTTGGCTGTTTGGACGTAAACCCAAGACGGAGGACGACCAGACCCTTGATCGGTATGCCGCCGACAATCCTTTCGACCGTGCGGCCAGCCAGCATGGCGCCGCTGCGGAAACTCCAGTGGTAGATACGGCAACCGGCGAAATCACGGGAGGTCGGACCATCGCATCCTCGGCCTATGAGGGTGCCTCGCATGCCGTCGGAGACATGGCTGCCGCCGGTGCCGCCCCCACCAGTGGGGGGGGCTCAGGTCAG
>OAVC01000185.1_pt1 | contig 45071 bp, 30 predicted proteins | sample 1495261 | NCBI WGS metagenome assembly OAVC01 (sample SAMEA2580074, study PRJEB22360) | human gut metagenome | biome: human gut; feature: human-associated habitat; material: faeces | place: Denmark | collected 2008/2010
AAAGGCCTACCGCCGGGGGGTGGGGGGGGCGGGGGGGCCCCCCGCCGCTACTTTCCTGACTAGTGACTTCATCACTGTTCCTTTCTCTGTACTGCATCGGTCCCGGTCGGGGCCGGTTCGAGTTGGTTACATTGGTTGCCCCGCCGCCGTGCGACGGCGGGAAGTCTGGTTATCGGGTGTGCCGACCGCGTTTGCGGCCGACCGGCAGCGCGGTTCCCGCGCCCGCTCCCCCGGCCGCGGCCGGTTCCATGCGGTTGGCGCGCAGGTACCATGCGGTGCCGAGGGCGAGCATGAGCACGCCGAGCATGACGAACAGGAGCGTGCCGTTGCCGCCGGTCTCGGGCAGGGGCGAGAAGTTCGTGACGGTGACCACATACTTGCCGTCCTTGTCCGTGCCGTACTTGACGGACACCGAGTAGCCGGCCTCGGCCGGGGTCTTCGTCTCGGCGTTGCCGTCCGTGTCGCCGGAGGCGTAGGTCATGTTGAGCTCCTTGACGGTGTACGTGTAGTAGCGCGTCACGTCCTCGCCGTTCGGGCCGGAACCCTTATCAACGAAGGCGACCGGCAGGCCGGTGAGCTTCGTGCGCCACGTGTCGCTCCACGCGGAGCCGTTCTCCTTGGCGGTCATGGTCACCGTGAACGGGTTGGCCCGCTCCTCGGTGGCGCAGTCGTCCTTGAAGCATTCGAGCTTCCCGGCCTTGACCTGTTCGCCCGCCGCATTCGTGTACGTGGCGGTCACCTCGAGGGTGATGGCGTCGGGGCGTTCCAGCTGGCCGTTGCGCCACACCTTCTGCAGGGTGAGGTCCACGGTCTTGCAGCCGTCCTTGCCGCACGGGTCCTGGCCGTCGTCCGGTTCGGGGGTGAGTCCGCCGTTGTTGTCGGTCACGGTCGCGTCGAGCATGAGCACGGCCTTGGCCGGGGACTGGTAAGCATCGAGCTTCGTCTTGGTGCTGCCGTCCGTGGAGTCGACCACGGCGTTCTTAATGCCGACCCAAGTGGTGCCGGCGTCGCCGGATGCGGAGCTGTGCACAGCGCCGCTGTCGTATGTGTTGACCACGTCGAACAACTTCACTTCCCAACGATCGAGTCCGGTGTTCAGCGCATCGTCTGCCGTGTTCTTCTGCGAGAAAATCTTGTTGCCGTCCTGTGCGGAGGTGCGGGCCTCACTAGCGTTCGCGGCCGCCTTGCGGTAAATGCGATAGGTGTTGTATGCCTTGTCGTCGTTGCCGTCATCGACCGGTCCGAGGATGTCGCTCATGGTGTTGAAGTCCCATACGGACTTGAGTTTGGTGTTCGAGAACGGGTCGACCAGTCCGCTGGCACCGCGGATCGTGTCGGCGTAGACCATGTGGTCGTCTGCCAGCACGCCCTCGTCGTTCAGTCCGGCGAAGCCGCCCGTGTAGCCTGTGGAAAGATCCTTCACACCGTCGGTATCCTGAGTTGCCCCTCCGCCGAACACGTCATAGCCATTGGCGATGCCCGTTACGGTGGACTGTTCCACGCGAGTACGGTTGCCCTTGATGAGCTGGACGGTCAGGTTGCTGCCCGAACCATCCATATCAATGCCGTCTTTGCTGCAAGGCAGTTTGATGACACTATCGCCGATGGTGACAATCGCCACGTCGGTCTGCTGCTGGTTTTCATCATCAGCCTTGGACAGAGCAACGCTCACCTTCAGTCCGAACAGGTTCACGTACAGCACGTTGCCTTCCGAAAGCACCTTGAGATCGAATACCTTGCCGAAGATGGCCGGGAACCACTTGCCTAAATCGATGACGCCGACCTGTTCCGCCTTGTCGAGGTACAGGAGCTTGACCAGCGCGTTCACCACTTGCAGCAGCAGTTCCACAAGTACAGAGTTGACCTTCGCGTCAACCAAATAGGCACGGCTGGTTTCACCGACGAATCCGCCGGCAATCTCACCGCTAGTGACCTTCTTGAGATTGTCAGACGTGCAGCCCTTCACCCTGGCCAAATCCACGTATCCAACAAAACCGCCTGCGACCTCACGTCCGGTAGCCTTGTCGGTGGCTTTGCCGTAATTGTCGCCATGGTGTGTGGCGGTGACGGTATAACCGTCCGGGATGCCGGTGACGCGCGAATCGCCAACGTGCGAGCCCCAGATGTCAAGTACGCCGGCCGTAGCACCAAGCAGATTGAGCGCATCCGTGCCGAGTTGTGCATTGTCGGCGGCGACCGTGCCGGATTTGCCAAGATGCCCGATGAAGCCGCCCACGTAGTTCACGCCGGTCACACTGTTGAGGTTGGTGACCGCAGACTGCTTCACAGAGCCATTGATCAGTCCACCGCCGAAACCACCGACCGCACCGGTGTAACGCTTCGAGTCAAGCATGCCCTTTGTGGTGGAATCATGGGCGACAATCTGGATGCCGTCGCTCACACCGTTGACCTGACCGTCATAGATGAAGGTGCGGAATGCTTCGAGCACGCCCACGTTGCCGACCTTGAGCAGTTTGAGCAGCAGGTTGGTATCCTGCTTATCGCCGGCCTCGCCGCCGCCGACGGAAGCGACGCTGGATACATCAGCAAGACCAAAGAAGCCACCGGCGTATTGCCCGCCTTCGACAGCGCGCAGCCCGTTAACAGTAAGAGAAGCCGGGTCATTGTTCGGATCCGCTTCACTGCCGGTACCTTTGGCGGAATCCTTGTCACCGAGGATCGCGGCTTGCAACGAACCAGCGAAACCGCCGGCGTTCAGGGCATACTTGGCTGTGGTATTACCCTTATCGTCCTTGCTCTCATATGCGCCATTGACCGTGTATCCCCATGCCGGGTCATCCGAGCTCACATGTGCACCGCGAATCGTCGTAACCGTGGCCTGCAATACGCTGACCAGACTTGCCGGGTTCGATACCAGCGAGTCGAGGATTCCTTGCAGGAATCCCTCGGACGCATTGGTGTCCACATCCGCAACCGCACCGGCAGTGGCCACGCCGATAAATCCGCCGACATTGTTGCGCCCTTCCACCTTGCGCAGGTTGGAAACGTTGGCGCCGGCAGCGGTGACACCCTCGACAAGCTTCTGGCCGTTCTGGTCGAGATCGCCCCAGATCTGGCCGCCGACCGCGAGACCCACGTAGCCACCGGCGTTGCCGGTGCCGTGCGTGATGTCTTCGCCGGTGGCCTCGACCTTCATACCCTTGCGGTAGCCGGCCACGCTCGAGGATTTGATGACTGGCACGAATACCTGTGCCACGTCGAGCATCTGACCCAGATCAAGTTTGATGCCTTTGTCGCCGAATAGTTGGATGGAGCCGAACGAGGATGCCGAGCCGGATTCCATCGTGCCCGCATAACCGCCTGCCGCACGCATGGCAGAGACGGTCTTGACATCCATCGACTGGCCATCGGTGATCGTGCCGGTGCACATCAGACCGACGTGTCCGCCGGCGACGCCGGAATCATGCAAGTTCGCGCCAGTCTGATACTCCGCACGACCGGCGACGACGTTGAATCCGAAGATGTAGGATTCGAGGAACTTGTCCAGGGAATCCTGATCAGTAACAGAGCCCGCACCATCGCCCGTAGCTACCTCGGTAAATTCCTTGCCATACGCACCGTACTTGCCGATGTTGTCGGCCCACGTCTTCCATTGGTCGTAGCTCATATTGCGCAAAGGACCAGTGACCTTCGAGTGCTCCTCGGTCGGGTAGACCACAGACAGCACGCCAGCGAGATTGCCGGCCTTGATGAGACCGCCAAGCAAGGAGAGCGAACCGCCTTGAGCGGTATCGGCCGCCTCCATGAAGCCGGTGTAACCGCCGGCGATTTCGGCACCGTATACGCTGCGGATGCGCGCGGCGTAGGCTACGCGCTGCGGCCCGTTGTATTTGCCGTCGGTATTCTCCTGCTTCCACGCTGCTGTGTTGTTGCCCCAGATATGACCGCCACGATTACGACCTGCATAGCCGCCGGCCATGCCGCGGCGTGTGGTCGTATCCGATGCCGCCTGGGCACGCACCGCGCCGCCGCACACTGCGGCATCGGTCGAGCTGTTGCGAATCGTCGGCACGAAGTCCTGCACGAGCGAGAGCAGGTTGTCGAGGTTGACAAGCTTCTTGAGCACGCTGCCGTCACCAAGCACGTTCGCCACGGCTCCCGGCTGCATGGCGCCCACGTAACCGCCGGCCGAAACCTGGCCGATGATGTATACGAACTCATGAGAGCTCGAGTCCTGAATATAGCCGCCTTCAATGTCTCCGGCGAAACCACCAGCCATACCCAGTGGATCGGGCTCATTGTTGGCATTCCTATGATTTGCGGTGCTGGCCAGAACGGAATATCCGCCGATGCCGCCAGTCACATCGGAGTGTTCAATCGACGAGACGACGACATCCAGCACACTGAGTACATCGTTGAGATTGACGTTCTGGCCGAGCAGGCTCAGGCCACCGCCCACAGCTGCCGCCGAGCCGATGTCCATTTTGCCGATGTAACCGCCGGCGTATCGCGCAGCGGTGACTGCATATGTGCTGTCTTTGCTCAGATAGGTGCCATCGATTGATCCGGCGGTTTCCAGATTCTTCGGTGCCTTGACATCAGTACGGCGCAGTTGGGTCACACTGGAATGGGACACCTGCACACCGGAACCGTATCCGATGTAGCCGCCGGCGGAACCGGATTGCGTATCGGACTGATCAAATCGGGTGGCGGAAACGGTGAAGCCGGGATCATCCGGGTCGGAAATCTTGTTACCGCTAGTTGCCTCCACGGTGGTGGCATCGGAATGCACACCCGCGTAGGAGATGAATGGCACATAGCCCTGCACCACCTGCAACAGGTTGGCGAGATCCACCGTACCGAATTTGCCGAGCAAACTCAGGCCGCCGTTGCCAGCCGAAGCGAGCGCACCGGAGACAACCTTGCCGCCGAAACCACCTGCGTATGCGCCGCCAGTCACATGGTCAAGGTTGACAACGGCCACGGGGTTGGTTTGCACGCGGGACTGTACACCGGCCAGCGTTGAGTCGTTCTTGAGATCGGTTTCGGAGAACTGGTTGACCTTGCCGCTTTGGAAGTTTCCCGCATAGCCGCCCGCGATATCGCCTTCGACATAACCGCCGTTGACGTACGTCACGGTGGTATACGTATAGCTTGGAATCAGATACGGTACGGCACCGAGCAGGTCGTTCACGGACAGCAGGCCGCCTTTGATCAGGTCATCCAATATGCTGGAATCTTCTGCGTTGCTGAGCGCGTCGGCGAGGCCACCGGTGGTGGAGAAGCCCACGAAACCGCCTGCCACACCATCGGACGTGCTGGTATCGGCTGTGACCGATTTGAGGTTTGTCACATGGCTTTCCCGGGTCTTGGTGCTGTTGGCCTGACCATAGAAACCGCCTGCAGCGTAATCGGTCGTTTCGTTGTTCTCGTTCTTGCCGGTTGCCGCAACCGTGAATCCGCCAGAGATGCCGTTCACGTTCGATGCAGTGACTGCAACCGAAGAATATTGGGCAACCGATAGCAGACCGGAAAGCTTGATAAGCCCAAGCACATTGAGACCGCCAGCGCCGATGGCGTCGCCTGGTCCAGAGAAGCCAATAAAACCGCCGGCTTCTCCCCTGGCCGAGACCGTGGCCAGATTGGTAAGGTTCGTGTTGGCCACGTCGCCGCCGGTGGCGCATCCGATGGCACCGCCTGCATAATATGAACCAGCCGTCACTGTCAAGCCGGATGCCGGAGCGGTGACAGACATGTTCTCCACGGTGAACGCGGCAAACTGGTCGAACTTCTTGAGCGTGGCAATATCGCCAATTTTCACCACACTGTTGAGCAACCCAGCTACCGTTGTCGGTTGCAGATCGCCGGCGATGCCACCCGCGTAGGAGCCCGTGGCCGTGACCGATTCAAGACCTTCTATGGTGGTGGAACGCTGCTGTGGGAAGTCACGAAGATTGTTGTACTTCCAGAATGTGAGATTTTGAAGGCGGTTCCGCGAGGAATCACCGATCACCGTACCCGAACCTTCGCCCACAAGGCCGCCCGCGTAATCACCGCCGGCAGCAACTGTGAGGGAACCCTTCATTTGTGTACCGAGAATCACAGAAGGATTCACACCGACGATGGATAGCAGTTCTCCTGCACCGTTATCGCTGCCGCTCAGCAATTTAGTCACAGCCTTGGTGAGCTGTTTCAACAGCGATGCATTCGTGGTATCGTCCGTACCGAGTTCCAGGCCCCATCCCACGGAGGCGAATCCGGTGAATCCTCCGGCGTGGGATCTGTCGGCAGTCACGGCGACCGAAGCCGTAATCGAATTATTGACAGCATAGGCATTGGCCATGGCACCGTTGAAGCCGCCGGCGTAGTCTTCGGCCTGCACGGTGATCTTATCGTCACCGTTTACCGTCAGGCCACTGTTTTCGATGAGGCTCTGCGGACGCAGCGCAGACAGCAAGTCGACGCCAAGCGAGTTAATCAGACCGCCCACGTTGCCGTTGCGACTTACTCCGGCAAAACCACCGGCATATTGCGTTGCCCGCACGGTGAAACCATTCGTGCTCGTCACCGAAGAGTTCTCAATGATTGCACCAATCTGTGCACCGACAAAACCGCCGGCCTGCGAGTTGTCCTTGTTGCCGATCACCACGTTCTCTTTGAACCCGTTCACCGAACTATTCGAGATAACCGGGTTGTAGTAGCCAACCGGAATCAAGGCATTCAGCCCGAGCGTGCCGGACAGCAACCAGTCCACCAAATCGCCCAGCCCGAGGAACGGGATGACACCCAAGATCTTCGAGAGTACATTGGTGAGCGCTCCTACGATGCCGGAGACTGCATCGTATCGGGTTGCGCCCTCAACATATCCCACGAAACCACCGGTCATACGGCTTACGCTAGATACCGAAACATCTGCTACCTCGCAGTCCGTAACCTTGGTGTCCCCGTAGATACGGCCGGCAAATGCACCCGTGGCGAGGTTGGAAGGATTGTCTTTGTGCAGGGTGAGCAGACCTTGAAGATTGAGGTCAAGATCTACTTGTCCGAATGTCAATAGTTTTAACGCCTTCAACAGTGTGTCGAGCAGTAATCCCACTGCCGAAGTGAGCATACCGAGCAAGGTCGGCGGAATATACGATTCACTCGTATGATTCGTCACCGACACATCCTGCAGCTTGAGGTTCGACACCACGGCCGTACCGGCGCTGCCCAGACTGTTGCTGTTCATCACGGTCTTGTTCGTGATCGAGGCGAAGAAGCCGATGCCCTGCTGCTTGCTGACATCCAGCTGGTCGCCTTTGACATTAGAGACCATATCTTTCTGATTGACGACCACATGGCTGATGACCGGACGAGCTGCGGTAGCGTGAACCACGCTTGCGCCATCGGCACCAACAGCCTTCCACAGGCTGGCTTCGGTGTCGCCGTCATTGGAGACCGCACCGAGCATAGTGCCGGAGAACATGAGCGGAGTCCACTCGGTGTTGTTGGTATCTGCCGCGTTCTTGGACAGGTCGATGTCACGGAAGATCAGGTAGTTGGCGTCTGCGGAATAGGTCAGGCCGGTGTTGGCAGCGGAGTAGTCCGTTTGCGTGCCATCAGCACCCACGCCGTAATACTTGGTGCGGGTCCTGTTGACGCTTAACGCCGTGCATGCCAGCAGTGGACTGTCGTGGTCGGAGGCATCAGTATCGCGCAAAATATCTGAATCGGAGAGATCGGCGTCACCGGCGTATTCGGAAGACGGCGTGCCGTCCACCCACTGATAATTGAGGGCTCCTTGCTGCATGCAAGTCTGCGTGACCTTGTTGATGCGGCCAATAACCTTCTTGCCAGAACCAATCGCACGCAGCTGCTGCTCGTTACCAATCAGGATGTAGGTCTTGCCGTTGATCTCCTTCGTGGCCTGACCCTCAAAGTCACGGCCGCCAAGCGCCGTCGCGGCGACCTGCACATCGGCCTTCGCCGGCGATTGATCCGTCGCATTTGAGGAATCGTTCTTGGCATCTTGAGAAGAAGCATCGTTTGGAGCCTGCGTTTGGGCTCCATCATTAGTGGAATTGCCAGCGGTAGCTTCTGCTGAGTCGTCCGCCTTATTGTCTGTCGCACCATTTGAGGATTCGGAAGAATCACCAGTAGTAGAAGATGAAGGAGATGAATCCTGCTGTGCGTCTTGATTCGTTTCGGAAGGTGTTGGCGCACCGTTTGATGTATTGGCCTCTTCTGACGTCTTATCGTCAACGTTGACATTGCGGGCAGAAGGAGCAGCTACGACAGTATTACCCCCCCCCTCCAGAAATTACGGCGTTAGGAGAGCTACTCACATCGTCTATATTCTGAGCATATGCTGCAGGCACCATGCACACGATGGACAAGGAAACAGCAATAACCGAAGCAAGGCAACGCTTCAAAGACAGGCACTGCCGTCCAGATTCCCGTTCTGTTCCTCCGTTAAACCCGCAACGGACGAACTTCAATTCCGAGCTCATTGTCTCCCCTCATAGATTCGCAATCCCCTTTCGGGAGATTACTGCATACAACTATACGGAAGAGGTTGACAAAAGAACAAAAAACGTTCATTTGCTGGGGCCGGTTAGCGTATGTCTTTCTGAGCAAAAAGAAAAGCCCCGCAGCTATGCAGGGCTTTTCCAACGAGGTCATGAGAGAGGAAGAGAACGACCCCGTTTAATGGTTGACGAAGCTTTAGGACCTCGCCAAATCACTCATCATTCCGCACTTTCAAGTTTATGCCAATCCCGTTTTCGATTTTACGCTGTTTTGACTTTCGATTTTACGCCAATCTCGTTTTCGATTTTACGCCGGCAACACTGCTGACGATTGCATTTCGATATTCAGAAATCATAAGAAACTACAGGAAAGCAGCAAAAAGGGCATAAGAAAGCCCGCCCGGAAAAAGGGGGAAGACCGGGCGGGTTGAGGAAGGGAAGAAAAAGAAGTCAGCTATGAAGGGTTACTTGGCCGTCTCCTTGGACTTGCTCTTCGGCATAACCCAGAACTTGAGCAGCGGGTAGCTCACGATCACGGCGAGCAGGGTGTTGACCACGGAAGCGATGGTGCCAGCAATGCCAGCGCCCATGCCCCAACCCTGGCACAGACCGGTCACATAGCCCGGCAGCACAAGGTTCACAACCACGATGATCACAGCGAGGATCACGTACTTCCAAGCGGCATCCTTGAAGCTGGAGTCAGACTTGAACACCCACTTCATCTGCACGAAGAAGTTCACCACCTGGGCGAGCGCCTCGGCAAGCAGGAAGGTGAGGAAGCCGCCCAGACCGTTGCCCTGAGTGTCGTAGTTGAAGATCAGGAAGTGGAACGGCTGCGTCAGGCCCATGCCACTGATGAAGATGGCGGTGCCGATCCACGTCACCACGAAACGGGTGATGGTGGAGATGTTCGACAGCACGTTGAACAGGATGAACTCCCAGATGTTCGGGTGGTCCTTGATCCACTGGCGGATCGGACCGACCTTCTCAGCCGGCTGCGTTGCGTTGTTATCAGTCATTGTTCAGCTCCTTTGCAGTGCGCTTGTTTGCGGATTGGTTGCGGAAGAAGCCGGCGATGACGCCGCCCAATCCGCGGAAGGTGTGTCCGTTGGCGATTTTGACGATGGCGTCGACCATCGCGGAATCGACCATGCCTTGGGTCATCTTGCTCATGGCTCGCGGAGGCATGTTCAGGATGAACAGGGTGTTGAGGTCCGGAGCGCCGGTCTTCTGACGAATCTTGGCCTCCTGCTTGGTGAGCGTCTTGGCGACGGTACGCGCCACGAAGCCCTTGGAATCCACCCACGACATGATCGGATCGTTCACGCCGAACGTCACCGGCTTGCCCGGTGCCACAACCTCATGGCCGAACAGCACGGCCATTTCGGCGTCGGTCACTTCCTTGACGTGGCCGCTGAGATAATGGCCGAGCGCAGTATCCGCGGCAACCGGATTGACATCGCCTGCGACGGTGTGCGGAATCGTAAGCGGCAGGTGTTCGGCGTTGTCGCCCACCATCAGCGTCCACTCGCCGGTTTCCGTCTTCCATTCGTTGCTGGCAACGTCGAAGTGACGGAAGGTGTAACGGTCGAAATCGATGTGCACGCTCTTGCTTTCGTGTGCGGCAAGCGAAACCTTGGCGAAGCCCTTGAGCTCGCGATCCGGACGCAACACACCACCCTGCGGACCGCGCACGTACAGCTGTACAACGGTCGAACCGGCAACATCGGAATCGTTGCTGACCATCACGTCAATGCCGTTCTCACCAGCAGTGGCGGCACTGTAGGTGAACGTGGAGTAGCTCAAGCCGTAACCGAACGGGAAGCGCACGGGCACACCGGCGGTCTCGTAATAACGGTAGCCAACGAACGGGCCTTCGCGATAGATCGCATCGCGACCAATCGCCGGATACCAACTGGAGCTCGGGCAATCCTCGTAATGCATCGGCCAGGTTTCAGCCAAGTGGCCGGACGGATTGATCTCACCGGTCAGCGCGCGCACGGTCGCGGAAGCGCCGGCCTGACCCGACAGACCCACGTAAAGCACTGCGGCAACGTCGTCAATCCACGGCAGTTCCACCGGAGAGCCGGCGACAAGCACGACCACGATCGGCTTGCCCGCGCCCTTCAGCGCTTCGACCAGATCGTTCTGCACCTGCGGAATCGCCATGGTGGAACGGTCAAGGCCTTCGGATTCGCTGCGTTCGTCAAGACCGACGACTGCAAGCACCACATCAACGCTTTCCTTGCCAGCCAGCGCGACTGCGTCTTCCACGAGCACGCGGTCAGCCTTGCCCTGGCGGTCATAGCCCTGCTCATAGCCGGCAAGCACGAGGCCTTCGGCGTTCTTGACCTCTTCAAGAATGTTCTCTTCCTTGGTGGCGTTCACCTTGGAGGAGCCGGAACCCTGATAACGTGCGGTTGCGGCCATATCGCCGATCACCGCCACGCGGGTGCCGGCCTTGAATGGCAGGGTCGCGTTATCGTTCTTCAACAGCACACTGGAGCCTTCGGCCACCTTGCGTGCCACGTCGTGATGCGCTGCTGCGATATCGTCTTTGAGCAGATCGTTACGTCCAACACCGACCAGCTTGGTCGCTGCCGCGATTTTTGCGACTTCTGCGGCACGCGCGTTGATATCGGCTTCAGACAGAGTTCCAGCCTTGACCGCGCCTTCCAGCTCACGCGCGGAAGTGAAGCCCGGAGACGGCATTTCCAGCGATCCGCCTGCCTTGACTGCTGCGACCGCGGAGTTGGATCCGCCCCAGTCGGAGACGACCATGCCGTCGAAGCCCCATTCGTCGCGCAGAATCTCCTGGAGCAAATGTTTGTTTTCGTGCGCGTAGACGCCGTTGATCTCGTTGTAGGAGGTCATGATGGTCAGCGGCTTGGCTTCACGCACTGCGATTTCGAAACCGGTCAGATACAATTCGCGCATGGTACGCTCGTCGACCACGGAGTTGCTGGCCTGGCGGCGCAGTTCCTGGCTGTTAACCGCGAAATGCTTCGGGCATGCGGAGATGCCGTTGCTCTGGATGCCGCGGATCAGGCCTGCCGCCATACGTCCGGCGACGATCGGATCTTCGGAATAGTATTCGAAGTTACGTCCGCACAGCGGGTTGCGCTTGATGTTCAGACCCGGGCCGAGCAGCACGTTCACGTCAAGATCGTGCGCTTCGCTGCCGAGGGCCTCGCCCATTTCTTCGGCGAGCGCCGGATCCCAAGAATTGGCCACGGTTCCTGCGGTCGGGAAGCAGGTGGCCGGCTTGGATACGCCGATGCCGAGATGATCGCCTTCGCCGAGCTGGCGGCGCACGCCGTGGGGGCCGTCGCTCATCACGAAGCTGGGGATGTCTGCGCGGTCGTTGCCTCGCGAATCCCATTCGGATCCACCGGAAAGCATTGCGGCCTTTTCAACGACCGAAAGTTCTTCGAGTTCCATTGGTTCTCCCTTGCACTAACTCCTCGAACCCGCTTGGCCCTCCCTGAGCCTGCGCTGTTCTTGTTGCGGATGTTCTTGGCTGCATCGCATGTGAGCATCCGCCGCTAGTTTGATTGAACCAGCCTTTCGCCGCCAATCTGCGCCCCATTACACAACCTGTCGTTTTGCCCGCACAATCGGACATTCCTTAACTGATTTCGGAATCAAAGGAACTCACATGGCAGATACGTTTTTACCGCTCCGCCGCGCTTTCGTATGCGTTCCATACACACCATACGGCGTAGGAAATGAGTGGACAGATGGTGGCGGAAATAATCACGTCGGTCGGATAGTGCAAGCCGAGCAGCAATCGAGAACAGGCGACCGCCACGACAAGCGCGACAGCGCCGATGACCGCCCTGCGGAGGAACACCCGTCTTCCGTTTGCACGCCCGTCATCTTCTCCGTCGGGGAAGCGTTTGCGCGCGAAATTACGCACGGTAAGAATCATCATGACCGATACGATCACCGCGGCTGCCGTGTGACCACTCGGAAAACTTGGATCGCCTGGCAATAGATCACTGCCGACGGACGTGATCGGACGGGGGCGTTCGACCAGCCATTTGACACCGGTCACGTACAGTATCGGCGCCGCCGACACGACGACATCGCGGATGACGACGCGCCTGCTGCCGGTAATACGCAAATCGACAGCGGCAAGCGCGGCGACGATTGCGATGCAGCCTACCGTTGAAAACAAATACGCAAGTACCGTAGAGCAGTCGCGCAACCCTTCTGGCAGCGCCGCTAAAGCCTGCAAAATATTGGTCTCACGCATTGTCGCGATTGCCGAATTGCGCAGTGCGACGCCAATCATAGGCACAATGCCGCACAATATGGCGGTTGCGATTACCACAGCCGCCGCTCTCGCGATGCTTCCGTTCTTCATATGCATGATTTCAGTTAAGCACAGTTCACCATACCGTTGCCGTATGTTCACATCCGGGGTATCCCCGAAAATCGAAGATTATCCTTCAGGGGGCTTCCCCGACACGCGCGCTGCAGACGGCCGCGCAACACAAATATGGCATACCCACACGGGAAGTACCGCGAACGATGCGAGAATCGGAATTGGCGTTTAAGAAGGAAAGAAGGAAATATGACCGAACCAATCGCAATGACCATACGCCATATGAAAATCGAGGATTATCCGCTGGTATACGGACTGTGGACACGATGCACAGGTTTCACTATGAGGGATATAGACGATTGCGAGGATGCGATAAAGACGTTTCTCAAACGCAATCCCGACACCTGTTTCGTAACTGAGGACGATGACGGAAGGATCATTGGCGCGATTCTTGCCGGTCACGACGGAAGACGGTCACGCATCTACCACACGGCGGTCGACCCCGACGCACGCGGTAGGGGCATTGGCTCGATGTTGGTGGGCCGTGTGGTTGAAACGCTTCGTGCAATCGGTCTGCCGAAAGTCGCTGTCGGAGTGCCCACGGACAACGACGCCGGCAACGATTTCTGGGAACGGCAGGGCTTTGCAGTCCGTGACGATTTGGTTTATCGAGAACTGCCGTTGGAATAACGAACCATCCACGATGCCGTGCACGTCGCCCAGCCCACGTTGTTCGCGGACAGCAAGTAGAAGCCGGCCAGCATGCCGCCCCACCCATGGACACGTAGGCAGCGGAGGCGATGCCGCGGCCCAACGCGTTCATTACGTGGCGCAGCAGCCACGTGTCAAGAGGCCCCTGCCGTAACGGAAGTCCGAGAGGCCACCGATGGTGGATCGCTGTTCGGACGGAAGACACGGTTTAGGCGAGCGAGCTATGCCTTGGCTAGCTTCTTGTGCCTGAGAGTGTAAACGGCATCGGCGGAATCGGCGACACGCTTGGAATGCGTCACCACAATGACACATTTACCGAGTTGATGAGCGGCATGCCGCAAAAGATCAATCACCTCATCAGTCATTTCCGGATCCAGGCTGCCAGTCGGTTCATCCGCCAGAATCGCGCGGCCGGGCGCCACTAGGGCACGGCCGACCGCCACTCGCTGACGTTGACCGCCCGACAGGTGCATGATGTTGCGCTTCGATTCCTCACGGCTCAGTCCCAAATCCTCGAGGATCTTCATATCGGCCTTGGGATTGACCAAACGCAGATTCTCTTCGGGAGTGAGATAGTCGATCAGATTATGGTCCTGGAACACCAAGGACACGTGCTCGCGACGGTGCTTTGAATAACCCGTCGTAGCTATATCCTCACCCTCGAAACGGACCACTCCATCAGAGGGGGCATCCAGACCGGCCAACAGGGACAGCAGTGTGCTCTTTCCCGCTCCCGATGGACCGGTGATCGCATACATCTTTCCGGATTCGAAATCAGCGTTCACGTCCGAAAGAACGCGGATCTTCGCCGCGCCATATGAGTAATTGACATGGTCCAATTGCAGACAGATAGTCATGATTAATATCTCCTAACGCATAGAGGAAAGAATGGATTTCGGGGATTTGGCCAGCACTGCGGCGCACGACACGGCAAGCGCAATCGCGATGACCGCGCATCCGAGCAGCAGGATGAGCAGCGTCTGTTCTGGCGGCAGAGCCTCCACCTGCAATGATTCAAGAGGCGCGACTCCAGAATCGTGCAGCAGAAGCGAGGACACGTATCCAGACAATAGGGAGCCCGTGCCCAGCGAGCACAGGGCTGCGACCACAGCCATGAGACCGGTTTCGATTGCGAACTGGGCGATAATCTGCATCTTGCCGATGCCGAGAGCCAGAAGGGTGCCTATCTCATGAATACGTGAGCGGATCCAGAAGACAAGCGCCATGCCCAGTACCAACACATCAGCCAAGCAAACGGACAACAGCACCATACGAACCAGATCGCGCACCGTTTCCACCGACTGCAGCACGCCGGAAAGCCGCGCCGAGTCATCGGTGACGCCATACTTGCTTCCAGCGATTTTTTTCGCTTGGGCCACTGCGGCGGAGAGAGCCTGCGGATTATCCGAAAGACACCGGATCGTGCCGACCCGTTCCTCTCCAGTCAGCGCGGAAACCACTTGGGCACCCGCATAGATAAGATTCTCCGATGCGTCCGATGGCATAGGGCTCTGTGCCTGCACATTGCCAGAGAAGATTCCGGCCACGCGAACGGTGGAATCGCGGTCTTCCTGACTGAGCTGGAATGTTGATCCCACCGATAGTCCATTCTCACGTGCGAAATCCCGGTGAATCAATACGTTCCGGCCATTACCTGAAATGTGGTGTCCTTGTTCCAACCAGTACAGACCGCTTTGGAACTCTTCGGACAACGAGGAGTCAGTGGTGCCCAGCACGCTGACCTGCGTGGATAGACCGGAATCCAGTCGAGGACCATGTTCGGGGACAACCGGATGCGCGCCATCCACCCCTGCCAGGGTCTTACGCTCGTAAACGGTTTTTCTTACGCCGGGGATGCGCGAGAACCGGCTCGCTTCCCTTAGACTTGCAGGATTCTCGCCTGTGTCGACGGTAAAACCTATTCCCATGCTTCTGCCGATATCGTCGGACATTTCCTGAAGCGCCGTTGACACTCCGACCTGAGCCACAAGACTGGTGAAAACCATCAGCATCAACAGTCCGATGATTCCGCTGCGTACCGGTTTACGTACGATTGCCAGCGTGGCACGCTTCCACACGTTCATGCCCATCATCGGAGCTCCGACAGGCTTCGTGGCGACTTGCGCAGCATCGGTATGCACGATATGGCAACGCATACCAGCATCACCGCCAGCAGGCCGAGCGATACATACAGTACGGCAGTTGTGTCGATTGATACCGTGAGCGAATCCAAGGTGCGAACCGACATATTGGACTCGAGATCGCCGCCGACCTGTCCCATGCTGCTCAGCTCCTTCGCCGCGGAGGCGTTCACGGAACGGAGGGCCGAAGTGCCAAGCCATTGGGCCATTCCTCGTGCGCACAACCATCCGAAGACCAAGGACGGCAGGCCGATCAGAATCATCTCGGTTAGATATTGGGCGATCAGGGATGGCTTGCCGATGCCGAGGGACACCAATACGCCCATCTCCTGGCGTCGGTCGTTCATCCACAGTAAGAGCATGAGACTGAGAACTATCACGGCCGAAATAGTCACGCCGATCAAAGCGCTGCGCATCATGGAACGCACACCTCGGGCGGCATTCAGCATGCTCGACGTATATTGGTCATTGCGCGTGATCTGGTAGTTGTTCCAATCCACTGGAAGCTTCTTCGCCTCTTCCATGGTTTTCTCCACGTCGACGCCCTTGTCCAGAACGAAAGTGGCATCCTGGTATATTTCCTTGCCGGCCTTGTACTGGTACAGAGTACTTGTAGTGTCCAAATCGGTGTACACAGTGTTGGAGGTGAGTTCCGCGCGGCTGGATACCTTTCTGTCGCTGTCCCCTTTGAATATTCCAACGATGGTGGTTTTGACAGTTGCCGTCGAATGCGACTCATTGTCGGCATCATATGGATTGGCCTTGAGCGTGAGGGTATCGCCGACTTTAAGCCCATTGGTTTTGGCGAGATCCTCATGGACCATCGACATATGCTTATCGGATGCCTTGAGATGACGTCCTTCGACCATGCCGAGCGTGTGAGACGTGAACACATTGAGTTTTGACGAATCGTTTGTGCCTATGACGTTGGCCGTATTGCCGAACTGCTGTTCTTTCTCCGCATCGTAATCATCGCCGCCGGGGACCTTCACCACGCTGGCTCCCACGAGATCGGCGGTGGCGTTCTGCCTGACCATGTACGAGTCAACCCCGGACATCTTCGAGATTCGTTGCACATCAGCGGGACGAACCATTCCGCCTCCGCGAGGTGTCAGCATGCTGCCTTGCAGGTTACTGGCCAGCACGAATCCGCCGACCGCCTGTTTCTCAATCTGTCCAGCCTCATGTTGAGCTGCCTGAGAAACTGCGGTCGCGGACAGCATACTCGCCGTTATGATGGTCAGCACAATGAACAGCACCGCGGTACGCACTCGTTTTCTGAGCACATAGCGCGCCGCCCGTGAGATGAATGTCATTAATACCCCCTGTAAAGCTGGGACCTTCTCATCCGCAACAATGAAATCTAATTCGATTCTTCGATTGGCCATTCACGAAAATACATGGTGCACCTCAGAACATGGCAAGATATGCCTTGAGCGAAAAAGCGAAACAACATTGGTTGCATTATGCTCCGGGGCATCTGTCGTTTTGTTCATTTGACAAACTTTGAGCGGTTATAAAACAGTGCATATACCAATGGAGGCCCCAACCGAAATTGGGGCCTCCATCAGAGAGAAAGGAAGGAGTGGCAAGTATTGGTTATTACTCAGTCAGAGTCTTAGCCTTCTCGTTGACGGCTTCAACCGTCTCGACCGTCTTGGCTTCCTCATCGGAGACCTCACCGGCCGTGAGCTTGGCTTCGAGCTGCTCGACGATTTCGGCGTGCATCTTCTCGCTGATCTTCACCTTGAAGGTGAACACCAGCAGGCTGAGCACAATCAGAACGAGCGGCACATAGAAGGCGCAGACTTCGAAGGTGTGGATGTTCGCAGGGGTCATATCGGCTGCAGTGGCGCTGCCGGTCATACCTGCCGCGACGGCGATGAAGCCGGTGATGCCGTTCGACAGAGCGCCACCGATCTTGTCGAGCATCGGGCGGACGGACAGAGTGACGGCCTCGTTACGCTTACCGTTCTTCAGCTGGCCGTATTCGATGGAGTCGGTCAGGGAGAGGATGGCGGTCATCTGGATGAGCGTGCCCGGCACGTAGAAGAGCACCAGTGCGATGAACACCACGACGATGTTGGTGGAGAAAAGACCCAGCAGAACGTAAGCGACAATCATGGAGATCATGCCACCGATGTACAGGTAGCGGCGTGGGATGCGCTTGTTCAGAATCGGGTACAGCGGAGCCATGATGAGGCCGGCCACCAGTGCGATGACGCCAGTCGCGGAGTAGGCGGCCGGGTTGTCGAGCACGAACTTGAACAGGAAGAGGAGCACGCCAGTGGTGGCCACGTTGGCGATGGCGTACAGCAGGTAGGACAGGGCGACCCACAGCAGCTGGTCGTTCTGGAACAGTGCCTTGAACGCCTCGAGCGGGTTGCCGTTCTTCTGGGCCTTGGCGCGCAGGGCGCTGGTGCTTTCCTTAGTACCGAAGGCAACGGTCCAAGCAGTGAGGATGCCGAGCAGCATAACGATGATGCCGAATGCGGTCCAGCCGCTCTGGCTTTCGGCATGCTTGCCGGTGAACATGTAGCTGAAGTAGGTGACAATCGGGATGACGACGATAGTGATGCCGTTGTAGCCGATGGAACCGGTGAAAGATCCCAGAGAGGTGTAGGTGGAACGCTCATGGGAGTCGGAGGACAACGCCGGAATCATGCCCCAGTAGGAGATGTCACGCAGGGAGTAGAACACGTCGAGCACGACGAAGGTGATGACGAACAGCACGATGAACAGCGTGGTGTTGACATTCACCAGACCGAACATGCCGCTGAAGACGATGGCGAGCAACACGGCCGAGACAGCACCGCCGATGAACTGCCAAGGACGGAAGCGTCCCCACTTGGTGGTGGTGTTGTCGACGATGTTGCCCAGCAACGGGTCGATGAAGATCTCTGCGATACGGATAATCACCACAAGGCTGGTGATGACGCCGATAAGCTTGGCCGCCAGCGCCTTATCGACGCCAGAGAACAGGCAGCTGGTCACGTACACAACGAAGTACGTGCTCATGGCGTTGTAGAAGGCAGACTGACCCAAGTTACCGCATGCGTAGGCGATGCGCTGGCCGAGCTTCCCCTTGCGGACTCCACCGTCCACAGCTGTTGCGTTGCTCATTTTTCTTCTCCTCTAAGATAGTTGGAGCTTAGATCACCCATTGATCTTGTATTGCAACTATACGCCGTTTTACAAACGGAAGTAAAAAACGTTAGTAATCAAGGCTTTTACCGGCGTGTTGCAGCAGTTTCCATAACGCAAATCCTATCCGTCACCGGCTTAAACATATTTGTGAGAGTGCTTGAAAACAGAGGAAACCGTGGCGGTAAATACGATTTGCTTTTTCAGTAAAAAACATTTATCATTACCAGTAAAGGAAGTTTAGCTTCCACATCATTCACAACGAAGTAATGAAAGAAAGTAGGAAACATGGCAAACAGCAATCGTGTTGAGCACGCATCCGAGACGTGGCTGACCGACGCGACTGTGTTCGAAGTCAACCGCACGCCGGCACATTCCAACCACAAGTGCTTCACGCATGATCCGCAGAGTGGCGAGCACTCCGATCTCACGCAAAGCCTTGACGGAGAATGGCGCGTCGAAATCGTACAGGCTTCCGACATCGACTTCAACGAAGAGCCATTCGTTGCTGAGAACTTCGATGATTCCTCTTTCTGCCGCGCCCAGGTTCCGGGCCATCTGCAGATGGCAGGCCTGCTGAAGAACAAGTACGTGAATATCCAGTATCCGTGGGACGGCCACGAGAATCCGCTGGAGCCGAATGTTCCGGAAAACAATCACGTGGCGCTCTACCGCAGGAAGTTCGTTGTGTCCAAGCGTCTTGCGGACACCAAGGAGTCCGGAGGAAGCGTCTCCATCGTCTTCCATGGAATGGCAACCGCAATCTACGTATGGGTCAACGGCCTGTTCGCAGGTTACGGCGAGGACGGATTCACTCCCAACGAGTTTGATATCACCGACCTGCTGCATGACGGAGAGAACGTCGTGGCGGTCGCCTGCTACGAGTATTCCAGCGCATCCTGGCTTGAAGACCAGGACTTCTGGCGTCTGCACGGTCTGTTCCGCTCCGTCGAGCTGACGGCGCAGCCCCACGTCCATGTCGAGAACATGCAGCTCGAAGCCGATTGGGACGCCGAGTCCGGCACCGCCTCTCTTGACGCCGCATTGTCCGTGCGCAACGCCTCCGATGCCGCCACCATCTCAGCCACGTTGAAGGATTCCGAAGGCAACGTGGTATGGGAGACCTCGACCAACGCCGACGCCAACACCACGTTCGCGAGCGGTTCCTTGCAGGGCCTCGAGCCGTGGAGCGCCGAGAGCCCATCTCTGTACGAACTTGAAGTCAATGTCATCGATCAGGCCGGCGACATTGTCGAAGCCGTCGTTCAGAAGGTCGGCTTCCGTCGCTTCCACATCGAAAACGGCATCATGACCCTTAACGGCAAGCGCGTCGTGTTCAAGGGCGCGGACCGTCACGAGTTCGACGCCAAGCGCGGCCGTTCCATCACTGAGCAGGACATGATCGATGATGTGATTTTCTGCAAGCGCCACAACATCAACGCCATCCGCACCTCGCACTATCCGAACCAGGAGCGTTGGTACGATCTGTGCGATGAGTACGGCATCTACCTGATCGATGAGACCAATCTCGAAACCCATGGCAGCTGGTGCCTGCCCGGCGACGTAGTCACCGCCGAGACCGCGGTTCCAGGAAGCAAGGCGCGTTGGGAAGGCGCCTGCGTCGACCGCGTCAACAGCATGATGCGCCGCGACTACAACCACCCGAGCGTGGTCATTTGGTCCCTTGGCAACGAATCCTACACCGGCGATGTGTTCCGTGCCATGTACAAGCACGTGCACGACATCGATCCGAACCGCCCCGTGCACTACGAGGGTGTGACAAAGAACCGCGACTATGACGACGTGACCGATATCGAAACCCGCATGTACGAGCATGCCGATGTGGTTGAGGAATACCTCAAGAACGATCCGCAGAAACCGTACATCTCCTGCGAGTACATGCACGCAATGGGCAATTCGGTCGGCAATCTGGACGAATACACGGCACTGGAACGCTACCCGCACTATCAGGGCGGCTTCATCTGGGACTTCATCGATCAGGCGATTTATGCCAGCCAGCCGGACGGCTCCACCCGTCTGTGCTATGGCGGAGACTTCGGCGATCGCCCGAGTGATTACGAGTTCTCCGGCAACGGACTGGTCTTCGCTGACCGTACTCCCGCGCCGAAGGCCCAGGAGGTCAAGCAGCTGTACTCCAACGTCCATATCGACGTGACCGATCGTTCGGTGTCCATCAAGAACGACAATCTGTTCATCTCGACCGGCGGATACCAGTTCGTGCTGCGCATCCTCGCTGACGGGGAGCCGGTATGGCAGTCCGAGCGTCGCTTCGACGTGCCCGCTGATTCGGCATGCACGTTCGATGTCGAATGGCCGGTGGATCTCTATCGCGCCAATGCCAATGAGCTGTTGCTTGAAGTGTCCCAGCGCCTCGCCGAGGCGACCGATTGGGCTCCTGCCGGGTACGAACTCGCCTTCGGCCAGACTGTTGTGGCCGGAACGAAGGCAGCCGAAGACGCGGCCCTGCCTGCGGACGGCATCGTCACTGTTGGCCGTTGGAATGCGGGTGTTCAGGGTTCCGGACGAGAGATTCTTCTTTCTCGCACCCAGGGCGGCTTGGTCTCCTACACGTTCGACGGTCACGAATTCGTGCTGCGTCGCCCGGCGATCACCACATTCCGCGCGCTGACGGACAACGACCGTGGCGCCGGCCATGGATTCGAGCGAGCCCAGTGGATGGCGGCCGGCCGTTATGCCCGTTGCGTGGACAATGTCATCGAACAGGTCGATGAAGACACGCTCAAGGCCGTATACACGTATGAGCTGGCCACGCCGCAACGCACCAAGGTCACCGTCGAATACACCGCCGATACCACTGGCCGTCTGAACCTGCATGTGGAATATCCGGGCGAATCCGGCGATCTGCCCACCATTCCTGCGTTTGGCATCGAATGGACTCTGCCGGTCCAGTATTCGAATCTGAGGTTCTTCGGCGCTGGTCCCGAGGAAACGTACCAGGATCGCAAGCACGCCAAGCTGGGCGTGTGGAGCACCGATGCGTTCAAGGATCATGCTCCGTATCTCATGCCGCAGGAGACGGGCAACCACGAGGAAGTCCGTTGGGCGGAGATCACCGATGAAAATGGACACGGCCTGCGAGTCAGCCGCGCGAACGGTGCCGCACCGTTCGCTGTGAGCCTGCAGCCATATTCCAGCTTCATGATCGAAGAAGCTCAGCACCAGGACGAGTTGCCGGCTCCGAAGCACATGTTCCTCCGTGTGCTCGCCGCGCAGATGGGTGTCGGAGGCGACGATTCCTGGATGTCTCCGGTCCACTCCCAGTATCACATCCCCGCCGATCAGCCGATCAGCCTCGATGTCAATCTCGAACTGATCTGACGATCGGATAGCGTGTCCCTCCTCTGCGCCTTCCTGTGGAGGAGGGACGACATCGTCTTGCAAGGTTCCTTCACCTTGGTGTAACAGGTGACGATGCTTCATAACGCAGAAGATGCGGCATAGATTCATGTTTTCCATATGCCGCGTCTTCTGCTCACATCAGGCCTCTTTCGTATGGTTTTCATAAAGATGGCACGAAACTGTCCCTGACCACCAATTTTGCGGAAATCCTCACGTGCTGGTTTACGGATCGTCTGGTGGACAGCGCTTCCGACAGCATAAACACCGCGGCCTTAGCTAATTCGTCTTTGTTGATGTCGTACGATGACAACGCGGGCGAGGTATACTCCGCTATCTCTTGGTTGTTGATGCTGACCATGCGTATATCTCTCGGCACTAGGATTCCAACGGACGCAAATGCTTGAAGTACGCCGACTGCAATCGGATCGGCAGCAATGATGACGGCATCCGGAAGGTCGTTACTGTGCATTTGTATGAGTTTTTCACCGAGAGCGCGTCCGTTCTCTATGGTGAACGGTCCTTCTTCCAAGACGAGACCGTTGATGTCAAGTCCGAGACGTACTGACCAATTCCGGAACGCGAACGCACGGGAATCTTCCGGATACTCATGATCGCCCATAATGTTTCCGACTCCGCCGACGAAAGCTATGCGTCGGCTCCCGGAGGCGGTCAGCGTATCCAACGCGTCCAAAACGGTTTGTTCCAAATCTGGTTGCACCGAATCAAACAAGTCTGGTGCCGGATTAATATCGATGAATACTCCATGCTGAAAAGCATTATGCAATCGTAGGAGCACATCCTTCCCAAACGGTGCCGGACCGATCGAAATAAAACCAGCATGCTTGCCCTTATTCTTGATGAGATCGTTCACATTACGATACTCAGTTATATGCATGCGCTCATCTTCCGCATGCTGGTAGAGGAACGCCTTGAGCTCGTTGGAGTACATGTCTTGCAAACCTTTGTCCGGAACGGCATTGTCCAACAAGGCGATGTCCTGAGGAATGGTGACACGCTGGTATCGCGGCACATTCTCATATCCCAATTCAAGGCTGGCGTTCAGAACTTTTTGACGGGTGGCCTCTTTGACCGACAGCGAGGAATCGTCATTGAGTATCCTCGATACGGTTGCAGGGGAGAATCCAGCCCTTTCTGCAATCTCCCTGATTGTAGCCATGACAATCTACCTCCTCTTGGTAGACGAAAGCTAAACAAATTTAGTAACAAGTTTATCATGTTTCGCTTTAGAGATTCACTGGAAAATGGCGGGAATCTCTTTTTCCGTCAAAAAAGATTGCGGACCGTCCTCCCCTATTAGGAAAGACGGTCCGCAACATTTCGTAACGGATATAACGCAATACGTTAACGCCGGATGGATCCCTTGAATGGCTTATCCGGAGATAGCGCGACACGTCCCATATCAGTCCCCAGAACGTTCAGCGTAATCTCCGTGGGCTTCGAACAGCGCAACGTATATTCCACTGTCTGATCCGTCCATGTCGCATCCACTTGGATTCCGCCTCTTGCGCGGAGCGCATGGAAGGTTCCCTCATGCCAATCCTCCGGCAGGGCCGGAAGAATGCGAATCCAGCCATCGTGGCTTTGGACAAGCATCTCCGACAAGGCCGCTGGGAATCCAAGGTTCCCGTCGATCTGGAACGGCGGGTGAGCGCATAATCCGCTGTCGTACACGCCTCCGCCCAACAGATTGGTTTCAGCGTTCGCATCCACCGGCCGCAGGAACATGCCTATGATTCGTTTGGCATGCTCCGCATCACGCAGACGCGCCCACATGATCATGCGCCATACGATGCTCCAGCCGGAGCCATCATCGCCACGCACTTCGAGGGATTTCCTAGCGGCTTCCTCCAGGTGCGGAGTCTTAGACGTGATGCCTGCACCAGGATGCAGTTCGTAAAGGTGGGACAGATGACGGTGCTGTGGATCGGATTCGATGAATTCGTCGTTCCATTCGAGGATTCTTCCATCAGCTCCCAATCGCGTTTCAGCCAGTTGGGAACGGACGGCTTCCGCTTCACGGACCAGATCTCTGTCCTCTTCGTCAAGGTTTTCCAAATCGTGAGAAGCCTGAATTAAATCATCAAGCAGATTACGCACGATGGCCGTGGCATTCTCACTGCTTTGTGCAACGGACACCGGTTCTCCGTTCACCAAGAAACAGTTCTCCGGTGATGTTGCAGGGGACGGGGCCAGTCCATGCTCTGTCTCCGATAGGAAATCCATGCAGAATCGCGCGTTGTCCCGCATGATCGGCCAGATGCGGGCCAGGTACGATGCATCCTGGTTGAACAGATATTCATCGAACAGGTTCCGGCACATCCATGCCTGACCGAACGGCCAGAACGACCACATCGGGTCGCCGTTCGCAGGAAGGGCTCTGCGCCAGAGATCGACATTATGGAAGACCGCCGATCCTCGGCAGCCAAGAATCCTGTCAGCAGCGTCGTGCCCCGGCGCTAGCAGCTCCTCATTCATGGAGACGAGCGGCTCGATGAGTTCTTGGAGGGCGCATGGGCCTGTCATCCAATAGTTCATCTCGACGTTGATGTTCGTCGTGTAGGCGCTGTACCAGTTCGGGAAATCCTTATGGTTCCAAATCCCCTGCAGATTCGCCGGCTGGGTGTGTGGCCTGGATGAGGAGATAAGCAGATACCGGCCGAAATCGAACATTGCCTCTGCCAGCATCTCCAGACGATGCGATTCTTTGTTCTCATCCGAGCGAAGGATCGCCGAGAACAGTAGTTCCGCATCATCAGCATGGGCTGAACCGAGATGGATGGCCACCCTGTCGAAATATCTGCGGTAGTCCGCGATGTGGCGGTCGAGCATGGTCTGCAGGTCAGTCGACCACTCGTCAATGGTTTTCTCCAGATGGTCGGCGATAACCGTCATGCTTCGTTCCGGCTGCTGGTCGCTTCCCTTGAATCCGCTCATACTGCGGAAGCGGAGCGATAACCCGGTGATGTTCGAACATTGCAGACTGTTGTCGCCCACGTTGATGTCGCCACCTGTTACGGTAAGGGAGAACGCACCGGCGTACGCCATTCCGGTTCCGTCCTGCTCATCTTCCCAAGGATTTTCGGAAGGGTGAGGCAGAAGTCCGATGTTGAGTCCAGGCATCCGACCCATGACGATGAGGGTAGCCCGATGGCCGTCGGATACCGTTTCCAACGAAGCGCGTGATTGCTTGAGGAAAGTGCCGGAGACACTGATATTCACATCAATCGGCGCATCCGATGACATCCTGTAGACCAACAGGTCATCAGGCTCGCTGCACCATGCGTCGACATGAACGTTGGCATCACCCATCTGGAACGTTTCGCCGGCGAGCGCCCTTGCAAGATCCAGCTGGCGTTTCATGCTCTCACGGCCGTCTGCAGAGGTCGAGTACTGAATACGGGCCGTTCCGAATGGCTCGTAAATCTGCTCGTCTTTTTCCTGCAGTGTGGCTTCCTTGATGATTCGCGTGGCGGTGGCGTAATCGTCATGCAACGACGCCTGGCGCGCCTTGGCCACAATCTCCGGCGTCACCGGCGAGGTTTCCGCGTGTGGATATCCTGACCAAAGGGTGTCGTCGTTGAGATACAGCACGTCGGTTTCCGGTTCGGAGCACAGGACCGCTCCCATGCGTCCATTGCCGAGAGGAATGCCTTCTTCCCAGCACGAAGAGATTCCATCGAATGTAAGTTTCATGCGTAAAGTCTCCTTGGCAGATTTGCTTATTTGAGAATGCTCTGGATATTGCGGTACTGTTCGTCGGTCAGCTGCACGGCGGGTTCATGGATGGACGTGTCGATTGGCAGTCCCTTCGCCTTGACCGCGCCCTTGATGGCGCTGATGAACAGGTCGGCAGTGTCGTACAGGCGCATCAGATAGGAAATGCGTTCAGCCGATTTGATGGCCATGGCGTAATCACCGGACTGCCATGCATGATGCAGGCTGACGAAAGTCTCCGGCTCCACATTGGTCAATCCGCACAGCACGCCATTGCCGCCGCTGATTCGGTTGACGGTGTAGTACTCGTCGAATCCGGACAGCACGCTGAACGATGGATTCACCTTACGAACGGCAGCGATGACCTTCCTGGTGTGGCTGATGGTGTCGACGGTGTCTTTGACGCCGATGATGTTCTGGTTCTCCGCTGCGAGATCCGCCACCAGCTCGGGTGTGAGGTCGTTGCCCGTCCTGGCTGGGAAGTTGTACAGAATGACCGGCAGCGTCGTTGCCTTGGCCACCGCAGAGAAGTAGCGCTTCGCGCAATCCGGGGATGGTCCGAAATAGTACGGGGATACTGCAACCAATGCATCGGCTCCGGCTACTTCGCTTTCCGCCGCCAATGTTCTCACATTGTCTAGGTTGGTGTCTCCCACTCCGACGAGCACCTTCATGCGTCCGGCGACTTTCGAAACTGCGAAGCGCACTGCTTCTGCCTTCGTCTTGACGTCGATGGCGTAGAATTCTCCGATGCTACCGAACAGCAGCACACCGTCGATGCCCGCATCGATGAGATGATCAAGGTGCTTGCCCCAATTGTCGTAGTCAATGGTCCCATCCGCGTTCGTGATGGTGATGGAGGGGCAGAACACGCCTTCGAACTGGGCGTTGCAAGTCATGATATTTTCCTTTCGACGATATGGTAGGCGTTTCGCGCGTTATTGAGGAAGAAGTCGTCATTCCCTGCGAAACGGTTAAGCAGGATTGACAGATGACTGTCGAAATCGGCGTATAGACCGACGACAGGCCAATTCGACGCATACAGCAACCGCTTGTTAGAGAACGCGGCTTGTGCGAGATCGAGCAGGGTTGAGACGAATCGTGGGTCATCGGTTGGATACCCCGATACCTTGACGTATACGTTTGGCAGCTCTCCGAGCCTATGCAAGGCATCGGATGAGGATTCGAGATTGTGAAGATCGGATATGTTGCCCATATGGTCAACGATGACGATTGCTTCGGGCACCTGCTCACAAGCCTGAGCGAGATCGCCAAGTTCATCCACCCTTACGCATGCGTCGAATGGCATGTTCTTATCGGCCATAAGCTGCAAACCGCGGATGAAGTCATCTTGCAGGCACCGTCCCCGCGGCGATGCCGGCGTATGCAATGGCTCACGAACGCCATGCGCGTACAGCGGCACGCGCATGGCCGGCCCGACGGTGGACCGCATAGATGTTGCCAACAGCAGAGGATCATGGTTTTCGGACAGCAGCCGATCTTCCAATGACGTATCGTCCGTGTCGACTTCCACATACACACCGCCGATGAAATTGACCGCAGCGTCTGGGTGGTGCTCATTGTATGAGGCATAGGCGTGTTTGAGGCAGTCCATGTCGTAACGGCGGGTGATGGACCCATCCGTACCGTCGAGCCATGAAAGCGGTTGGACGGATGGATCCCAGATATGGAAATGCGAATCGATGATCCTCTGCATGTCGCACGTCCTAGTCGAGTGCCCTATCGAGGTGGACGTATCCGCCGTCGGGGAAGACCCATTGTCCGGTGGTGTGCGAAGACCTGTCGGACAGAAGGAAAGCCACGGTGTCCGCGATTTCCGAAGTCTCGGTCATGCGGTGGCCGAGAGGAATCCTGTCGGTGATCTTCGCCAACTGCTCACGCTGCGCCTGCTCGTCGCCGAACGTCTTGATCCATTGCGCGTACAGCGGCGTCCATGCTTCGGCCACGACGACGGCATTGACCCGAACCTCGGCCGGGGCGAGGGCGGCGGCCCACTCGCGGGTCAGGCCCAGAATCGCACCTTTCGCTGCGGCATAGGCGCTAGTCTTGCCCTGACCGGTCAATGCGGTCTTGGAACCGATATTGACCACCGAGCCCTTGCTGGCCTTGAGTGCTGGCACGCACTGATGAACCAGCTCGTAATAGTGGGTCAGATTGCCGTGAAGAGACTCCTCGAACTGACGCCATGACGTGGTCTCGAGCGCGAGGTTGTCGTTTCTGCCGGCATTGTTGACCACACCATCGATATGGCCGTATTTCTTCATGACCGATTCAACAATGGGGGCGATCTCATCGGTGTTGTTCAGGTCAATCAGATAGGTGCCATACGAATCGGTGATCTGTTCGATATCCTGTCGGAATTCGTCGTCGGCACCATCCGAACGATTCAGCACCACCGGAATGGCACCTTCTTCGGCCAGTCGCAGCGTTATGCCCTTGCCGATGCCTTTGAATCCTCCGGTGACAATAATCACCTTGTTCTTAAGATGCAGGTCCATCTCAGGTCCTTCCGACTAGTCCTTGTGCAGGTACTTCATGCATTCGTCGAGCTTCATCTCCGTGCCGTTGCCCGGAGCGAGCGGCGCGACGTATCGTCCGTTCTTGATGACGGTCGGATGTACGAAATACTCATGCTGGTTGTCCACGTATTCGACGACGCGGTCCTCCATCTCGCCAGAGACGGACACGTAATCGAACATCGCAAGCTGGCTGATGGCTTCGCACAGGCCGACACCACCCGCGTGAGGGCAGACCTTGACGCCGAACTTCTTGGCGAGCAGGTATTCGAGGACGATTTCCTGGGGGCCGGCGACTCGGGTCGCGTCAATCTGCATGACCTTGAAGCTGCCAGCCTGCAGGTACTGCTTGTACATGACTCGGTTCTGCATCTGTTCGCCGGTGGCCACCGGAATCGGATCGATGGCCTTCTGGATTGCGGCATGGCCAAGAACATCATCCGGGCAGGTCGGTTCCTCAACCCACGCGAGATCGTAGTCCTTGAATTTGCCGATCCATTCAATGGCCTGCGGCACATCCCAGACCTGGTTGGCGTCTACGGCAATGGCGATGTCCGGACCGACCGCTTCACGGGCAAGCTTGAGCCTGCGCAGGTCGTCTTCGAGGTTTTGACCGACCTTAAGCTTGATCTGCTTGAAGCCCATGACCTCGGTCTCTTGCTTGGCCAAACGGACCATCTTCTCGTCGGAATAGCCGAGCCATCCAGCGGCGGTTGAATATCCCGGATAGCCGACTTCCTTGAGGTGGGCGATGCGTTCCGCCTTGCCTTCCTGGGCGGCACGCAGAATCTCGATGGCTTCCTGCGGAGTGAGGGCATCGGTCAGGTAGCGGAAGTCGAGAGTCGCAACGAGCTCTTCGGGCTCCATCTCGGAAAGGAGCAGCCAGAGCGGCTTGCCGGCGCGCTTGGCTTTGAGGTCCCACAGAGCCGAAAGCACGGCACCGATTGCCATATGCTCGACACCCTTCTCAGGGCCAAGCCAGCGTAGCTGCGAATCGCGCACGAACATATCCCATGCGAGACGCATGCTGTCGAGCAGTTCCTCGACGTTGCGTCCGATGAGGGTTTCGGACATGGAGTCGATGGCTCGGACGACGACATCATTGCCGCGGCCGATGGTGAAGACGAATCCGTTGCCGGAATCACCGGCATCCGTGGCGATGACAACATAGGCAGAGGAATAATCCGGATCGGGGTTCATGGCGTCGGAGCCGGAGAAGGTGGCCGATGTCGGGAATCGGAAATCATAGGTGGTGACTTTGGTAATAACGCTCACGATGCGCTTCCTTCTTTGGAAAAATGTTTAATCTCAAAAAGGGAGGGCGGCCATTCGGCCGCCCTCCCTAGCGGTGGCGGGCAACCGGATGTCAGTCGGCGTCAGTGGTGACCTTAAAGCCGTTGTCTTCCGCGTATGCCTTGAGCTTCTGCTGAGCCTTGGCCATGGCGCCTACCAGATCGCCGTTCTCATTCATCTCCGGCACGATGACGTCGTTGAACACGACCTCCACCTGAGACATGAACGGGAGATACTCCCAATCGGTATTGACGTTATCCATGGAATCGAAATAGACCGAGTTAACGTCCGTATTCGCGAAGTATCCATCGGTTTCTTTCTTCTCGCGCACCGTCTTATCGTCCTGATAGACGGAAGCCGCCATGAAGTAATTGCCGCTGTTGGTATCCTGCCAAGACTGGATGGCGTCCGGAGCGGAATCGAGCCAGTTGATGAAGGCAAGGGCTGCTGCTTGCTTTTCCTTCGGGCATGCCGCAGCCACGCTCATCATGGAGCCGACGGAGGAGGACTGGAAATGCTGGTTGTTCCAGGATGGCGGAGTTGTGACCACCATCTTTCCCTTGAGGCTCGGGTTCTGGTCCTTATACATGTTGCCCATCCAGTTTTCGCTGATGAAGGTGGCATAACGGCCATCGTTGACCGAACGGTTGAACTCGTCAGTGTAGACGGTACCGCCTTCAAGGACGCCATCCTTCAGGCACTTCTGCAAGAATTCCGTGAATTCCTTTGCTTTTCCGCTGTTCATAGTCAGTTCGACGTCGTTCACGGAATTAACCTTCCACAGACGCGCTCCAACGGAGCGGTAGAGGTTGGTGAAGATGGAGATGTCAGATCCCAGGATTCCCATATACTTGTTGGAATCTTCTTTGTGGAGCTTCACGCCCTCGTTGTAGATATCTTCCCAGCTTTCTGGCACCTGCAGGTTATGTTCGTCCAGGATATCCTTTCGCACATAGTTGGCCAATGGCGTGGCATCCTGTGGCACACCGTAAAGGCCGCCGGCGTAATGCACCTGAGCCCATGCAGTCTTGGTGTACAACTTGCTCCATGCCTTGTCGATGCTGTCGTTGGCAAAATTCAGCAATGCGCCCGAAACCGCAAACTGCTGGAATTTATTAGCGCTCATCTGTACAACGTCGGGGATGTCTTTATTGGCCTGAACGACATTCTGGAACTTGGTGAAATGGTCGGCAGCGGCACCGGTGTTGACAAATTTAATCTTGATATGCGGATACTTCTCCTCGAATGCCTTGACGGTAGGCTCCATCTGCTTGGCGGAATAGGCCCAAACGGTCAGTTCGACGTTCTTCGACGTATCGGTCAGAGCGCTTTCCACTTCCTTCGCGGTCACTTCGCTCTTAGCCTGGCTTCCGTTAGTGTCGGAACCACATGCCGAGATCCCGGCCGTCATTGCCAGCGCCGCGATAGCGGCCACAAGCCTGACACTCTTCTTCTTCATGATTACTCCTTTGTGTGTCATGAATTACTATTTTGTTGTTTTTTCAAAAGGACGGATGCCGCACGGTCACCAAGGCAACGAATGGGTGATCGTAGGGACCGTGCGGCCGAGGGTTCACTGCTTGACAGAACCGGCCGCGAGGCCAGACTGCCAGTACTTCTGCAGGAACATGAATGCGATGATCAACGGAACAACTGCGATAAGCGAGCCCGTGATGATGAGGTTGTTCGGAACCTGACCGTTGGCAGTTCCCTGGGCACCCATCTTCAGCCACATGTTCAGACCGACTGTCAACGGGTAGTCGTTGGTGTCCGAGAGCATGATCAGCGGCAGGAAGTAATTGTTCCAGACGCCAACCAGCGTGAACAGCAGTACAGTGACGAAACCTGGAGACAGCAGCGGGAAACCGACCTTCCAGAAGATGGTCCAAGTGCTTGCACCGTCCAGTTTCGCGGCTTCAATCAGCGAGACCGGAATCGAGGTCTGCGCATAGATGATCATCAAATACAAGCCGAACGGCGTAGCCAGCTGCGGAATAATCACGGCCCATGGAGTGCCGACCAGACCGATCTTCGAGTACATGAGGAACAGCGGCACGGTGATTACCGTAGAAGGAATTGACATGAATGCCAAAGTGACGGCCAGCAGGGCGTTACGTCCGGGGAATCGCATGGTGGCGATGGCATACCCAGCGAAAGTGGCAATGATGGTTGCACCAACACCTGCGACCGCTGCGTACATGATCGTATTAAACAGCCAGCGGGTATAGGCGCCATTCTGGTAGGCGAATGTGTCTTGCACGTTCTGCCAGAACACATTCTTGTCATCGAACCACAGACCAAAAGAGCTGAAGATGCCCTCACTGGTCTTTGTGGAGGAGAAGATGACCCACAGTAGCGGCACGAGGCAGTAGATGACCATCAAAACCATAATGATGTGCAGCAGCCAGTTGAGCACACGCTGCTTGCCGGTCAGCTTCGGAGCCGGCTCACGTCGCTGCATGCGCTTGTAACGCTTGCTTGCCTTAAGCGCCAGTTTGGCGTCTCTGCGCTGCAGCGACTTGGAACGTGGTTTTGCGATTGCTTCACTCATCACTTGTTCTCCCACTTGTTGCCGATAATCTTAACGACGGCGACCAAGGCCATGACGATGATGCCGACGACCAGAGAGACGGCAGCAGCATAGTTGACGTTCTGACCATTGAATGCGAGGTTGTAGGTGTAGATGTTCGGCGTATAGCTGCTGTTGATCACGTCCGGGGCAGAAGTACGCAAGATGTTCGGTTCGTTGAACAGCTGGAGCGTGCCGATTACAGAGAAGAGGACTGTCATCACGATGGTGCTCTTAATCTGAGGAATCTTCACGGACCAAGCGATGCGCAGCTCCGAAGCGCCGTCAATACGGGCAGATTCGTACAGGTCGTTCGGAATGCCGATCAGTGCAGAATAATAAATCAGCATGTTATAGCCAAGGAAGCACCAAGTGCAGATGTTTGCGATGGCGAATAGCATGAGCTGCTTCGACAGCATATTAGGAGCCGTTACGTCAAGCATGCCGGCGATTTGTCCAAAAAGACCATACTTATCGCCGTAAATGTATCCCCACATCAGCGCTGCAATGACGCCTGGGACGGCATAAGGCAGGAACAGCAGAATTCGCGGCACTGCGATATGGCGGATTCTCTGGGAGTCCAAGATAAGCGCCGCTACGAGGGACAGAATCAGATTCATCGGAATCTGAATCGCCGCGTAAATCAGCACATTCTTAAAGCCGCCCCACAAAGCCTCATCCTTGAACGCTCGGATGAAATTGTCGAAGCCCGCGAAGGTGGTGCCACCGAGAAGGGACTGCTTGAAGAAGCTGAGATAAAGCGCGTAGAGCATCGGGATGATCATGCCGAACAGGAAGACCACCACGTATGGAAGACAATACAATATGCCTATGTACTCGCGCTTCGGCTTGCGCATCCCGGAAGTATCCGGTTTCGCCGTTGCATTTGTCATAGTTTTTCTCTTTCTTCTTAACCCGTCTGAATGAGCCTGCCAACAACATCGTTGCCATTGCCGTTTCATCCATCGGTACGTTCAATATACAAGGTTCTGCAAAAAAGAGCAAATAAAACTTCGTTATGCGTGGCGAAATTTTCTTTATCTTTTTTTTTTGGCCTTGGAAAGGCTTTATTGCAACGATATATGCACATTACATCCATCAGGCAAGCAGCAGAAGATCAACGTCCACGGCACACATTTCCGCTATATAGACAGCAACACGCCGATAAAATATCTATTTCAAGGTAACGAAAATTTCGCTATCCTGTAGGTAACGCTTTTTTACAGCGTGCATACGAAAAGAGAAGAGTCATGACCACAATCAAAACAACAAGCAGACCGAAGGTCTCCGATATCGCCCAAGCGGCGGGAGTATCCCCCGCCACCGTATCCAAGGTCATCAATGGCCGCAATGGAGTCTCCGACGAGACACGCGATCGGGTGGAACTGCTCCTCGAAGAAGCCGGATTCCGCAAAAAACTTCCCACAACCAAAACCATGCGGTCAATCGAACTGGTCGTCAACGAAATGACCAACAACGGCTCCGTGGAGATGGTCAAGGAGGCAACTTCATACGCCAGAGATTTTGGCATCGGCATCACTGTAAGCTGCGCCGGACCGGATTCCGAAGAACACGCGACAAGAAACGAGGCCAGCAGCTGCCTCCGCAGCGCCATCGAACGCAACCCACTGGGCGTCATACTTCTCTTATCAAATATTTCATCGGCCGAGGAATCGCTACTGCAGACGAGGAACATCCCATATGTAATTGTCGATCCGGTCGGGCAGGTCTCCGCTGACGCATTGGGGGTGGGCATTGATAACTGGACCGGAGGAATGCTCGCCACGCAATATCTCATATCATTGGGTCACCGACGGATCGCCGTCATCACTGGCCCCACCAATTCACAATCCTCGCAAGCGCGACTGAGCGGATACATGGCGGCGCTGCAGAAAAACGGCATCAGCGCGGATCCGCATCTCATCAAGGTTGGCGACTACGTATCCGATAAGGCATACAAAGCGGCATGCGATCTCCTGGAAATGAGGGAACAGGACCGACCAACCGCTATCTTCGCGTTCAACGATCTCGGCGCAATCAATGTCTATCGCGCCGCCCGACAGCACGGCATCAGTCTGCCCGAACAGTTATCGATCATCGGTTTCGATGATGTCTATCCTGCGGCAAGCATGTGTCCGCCTCTGACGACCATCAGGCAACCATTCGACCTCATCGCCAGGCAATGCATCGACCTGATTCTCGAAGCGCGGGAAGGGAAGGTGGAACAGAATTACTTCATTCTTCCCACACAACTTGTCGAACGCGAAAGCTGCACATCGCCAGCACTGCCGTAACATGCAACGGCACTGTTGCCATCCTCCGGAAGCAACATCGCATTCGTGAGATCACTTCCAGAGGAGACCGTCTATCATCCGCTTACCCCCGCCGATGTCGTTCCGGTTAGTCCAATCGGGAACGATGCGGAGGCGCTCGCATCGTTCAAGGATGATCCGTGGACCGGCATGGACGGACGTCCCGCGATCGTGTCCAACGCGTACGGCGATGAGCGCAACGTGTACGGCGGAGCACGTCTGGGCCACAATGGCATCACCAAGAGCCTGCCGGCCGACGGGGAGCCGATCGTCATGTCGTCGGTCGAGCGCGATGGAACGATTGCTACCATCAACCTCAATGGCGTGCTGATCATCAAGAACTAAACGCCATCATCCAATCGGCGGCTTCCAGCTTGTTGCGGGAAGCCACCGATTTTTTCTTTCCCCATCGAAAAAAAAAACACCGCAAAACAGAGCCTTCCTGTGATTAAAAAACGCAGAGTTCCTGAGGACTGGGTTTACCCGGCCTTCCATGTATCGCGCATCAAAGACCATTTGCCAATAAGCTTTTGCCCCCCACATGACGTAACCGTACAGTCCCGCTCGAACAAGCATTTCGATAAAATCTAAAAACTATCGAAATCATCGAAATTATTTGTTGACCAAAATTCGCCCGCCTTAGGATATCGACTACCGGCCAAGACGCCCAGACCTGCACTCCGCGTCGATGCCGCTTAACAGAAAGAAGGAAAACGATGAAGTTTTTTATGAAGAAGAAAATGATTGCGCTTTGTGGCGCAGCGGCGATGATTCTCCCATTGGCAGCATGCGGAACGACTCAGGCGGGGACCACCGATGAACAGGGTAAGACAGTTGTCAACGTTTGGGCTTGGGACAACAACCTCAAAGCCAACGCCAAAGTATTCATGAAGAAAAATCCTAACATCGTCATCAAATTCACGAACGCCGGCAGCGGTAAAGATGAATATCAGGCGCTGAATAATGCTTTGGAAGCCGGCAGTGGAGTGCCGGACATAGCTATGATTGAATACTATGCAATTCCTGAATACGCAATTAAGGGATCACTCAAAAATCTGAATGATTACGGGACTGCCAAATATAAGGATTTCTACACTCCTGGCACTTGGAACGCAGTGAACTTTAATGGCGGCATGTACGGCATGCCAGTCGATTCAGGCCCAATGGCTTTTTATTATAACAAGGAAGTGTTTGACAAAGCCGGCATATCCGAAGCTCCAAAAACTTGGGACGAATTCTACCAAGATGCAAAAAAGATCAAACAAACTGGCTCATATATCACCAACGACCCAGGAAATGCCGGATTCTTCAACGCGATGGTTTGGCAGGCCGGCGGCCATCCATATTCCACGTCTAAGGATGGTACCAAAGTCACCATCAAGCTCACTACCGATAAAGGGGTACAGAAATTCTGCGATTTCTGGCAGAAGATGATTGACGAAGGACTCATCGAAACGAAAACTAAAGATAGTTCCGACGACTGGTACCGCTCCATCGGTTCTGGAGAATTCGCGAGCGTGATTTCCGCAGCATGGGCTCCGGGAATGTTCCTGAACAATGCTCCGGAAGGCGCCGGAAAGTGGAGAATCGCTCAAATGCCAACATGGAATGCCGGGGAGAACGTTAGCTCCGAATACGGCGGCTCCTCACTCGCATTGATGTCATCTTCGAAGAACGCCGATGCCGCGTACAAGTTCATGGAATTCGCCAGCACTAATTCTGATGCCATCATGTCCCGAGTGAATCAGGGTGGTTTCCCTGCTGATTTAAAGACCATGTCTAACGATGAATTCCTCAATCAGACCACTATGGTGAATTCCGATGGAGACACAGTGGACTACTTCGGTGGAGAAAAATTCAACGCTGAATTTGCCGAAGCGGCGAAGCATGTCACTTCCAAGTTCGAGTTCCTCCCCTACGACGTTTACGCACGAAGCGTTTTCACCGATACTGTAGGAGCCGCTTACATGGGGCAAACAACAATGAAGGAAGGCGTGAAGGCTTGGCAGGACAAGCTTGTCGAGCAAGGTAAGAGCCAAGGCTTCACGGTGAACGAATAAAGGATGGTAATGGTTGGAATCAAGGACGTGGCAGCCCTCGCAGGAGTTTCCATCAGCACAGTCTCCTATGTGATGACAGGAAAACGTCCAATAGGAGCAAAAACTCGTCAACGGGTATTACAGGCCGCACGTGATCTTGGATACCTAGCGAAAAACGGCAGTCCAGCTCCATTGAATGGAGAGACTCATTTCGTTGCGTTGTGCTCGCCCGTCCATGATTCCACCAGCTACACCAATTATTGCGCATATTTTCTCAATTTCCTCAAAGCAGCGAGACAACTTGGCTATGAAACATTGCTACTAACCGAAGAAACAGGGGATGAGCAGCTGCGTTCCATCATTGACACCGGAATGGTAGATGGCGTCGCACTTATGGATGTGACCATGAATGATCCCCGGATAGAGTTAGCTCAGTTTTCGACCATCCCTTTCATTTCCATCGGACATCCCATGGATGAAATAAACGTACCTTGCATTGATACCGATTTCATCGAAATGGGCGAAATGATTATGCAGACGCTTCACCGCAATGGACATGACAGAATACTGTTTATAGGAGGGAAAAAGATTGATTATGAACGCGCTGGAGGCGCGAATTACCTTATTCGACTGAGAACATCAATGCATGCCGCAGCCGCGCGTTACGGAATCCATATAGATGAAGAATTTACCGACAATGATGATTTCGATGCTGCAGAGAACCTACTTGAACGGTTCATTTCAGATAAAAAAAATACAGCGATCGTAACACAAGGCGGGCCGTTGTTCTTGAATAACCTTGTTGCGGCAACGAGACAGCGTGGAATAAGAATTCCTCAGGATCTTTCGTTGGTCTCAGCAGGAACATACACGGATTCTATGGGTAAACGTCTGCGAATAGATGAATTCCCACTTATGCCAGCCGAATTGTGCCAACTAGGCATGAATATGCTGGTTCATCTCATGGACGGGACCATAAAGCGAAAGGAAAACGCTACACTAATCCATCCCATATATAAGCAACGCGGATCTATAACATCGCTTTGATGAAGAACTTGATTTACTAAGGAAACAAAATATGACTGATTTCAATCGTTCCACCCTTCCCGACACCGTACGTTCCAACGGCGCGACCCCGAACCCGTGGTGGGCCAACGCGGTGGTCTACCAGATCTACCCGCGTTCCTTCCAGGATTCCAACGGCGACGGCGTCGGCGACCTGAAGGGCATCACCAGCCGTCTCGACTACCTCGCCGACCTCGGCGTGGACGTGGTGTGGCTCTCCCCGGTCTACAAGTCGCCCCAGGACGACAACGGCTACGACATTTCCGACTATCAGGACATCGATCCGCTGTTCGGCACGCTCGAGGACATGGACGAGCTGCTCGCCGAGGCGCACAGGCGCGGCCTGAAGGTCGTGATGGACCTCGTCGTCAATCACACGTCCGACGAGCACGCCTGGTTCCAGGCTTCCCGCGACAAGGACGATCCGCATGCCGACTGGTATTGGTGGCGTCCAGCCAGGCCGGGGCATGAGCCGGGCACTCCGGGTGCCGAGCCGAACCGGTGGGGATCCTATTTCGGCGGTTCCGCCTGGCAGTACGATCCGAAGCGCGGCGAATACTACCTCCACCAGTTCTCTAGGAAGCAGCCGGATTTGAATTGGGAGAATCCGGAAGTGCGCAAGGCCGTGTACGGGATGATGAACTGGTGGATGGACCGCGGCATTGACGGCTTCCGCATGGACGTCATCACCCTGATCTCAAAACGTCTCGATGGCCACGGACGGCTGCCCGGAGAAATCGACTCGGAACTATCCGAGGGCGAGATGGGCGAAGAGGGATACACGGACGCAAGCCCGTTCTGCTCCGATGGTCCGCGGCTCGACGAGTTCCTTGCCGAAATGCGCCGCGAAGTGTTCGAAGGCCGCGAAGGCTACATGAACGTCGGCGAAGCGCCGGGCATCACTCCGGCACGCAACGAGTTCATCACCGATCCGGCCCACAAGGAGCTCGACATGCTGTTCCTGTTCGACCATGTGGGCATCGACCAGAAGGGCTCCAAGTGGAACACCGTGCCGTTCGAGGTCGGGAACCTTCGCGCGAGTCTTGCCGCGCAGCAGGAGGCCGTGAGGGACGCCGGCTGGGCCAGCCTGTTCTTCTGCAACCATGATCAGCCGCGCGTCGTCTCCCGTTGGGGCAATGACACGGATCGCGAGTCGCGCGAGCTGAGCGCCAAGGCGTTCGGCATGCTGCTGCACATGCACCGCGGCACCCCTTACATTTACGAGGGCGAAGAGCTGGGCATGACCAACGCACACTTCACCACGCTCGAGCAGTATCGCGATCTGGAATCCATCAACGCCTACCGCCAGCGCGTGGAAGAAGCAAAATGCCAGTCCGCAGAATCGATGATGGCGGCGCTCGCGCTCATCGGCCGCGACAATTCGCGCACGCCGATGCAGTGGGACGCCTCCAGGTACGCCGGCTTCACCGCGCCGGACGCGGCGACGGAACCGTGGATCGGCGTCAATCCGAATCATGTCGAGATCAACGCAGCCGAGGAATTCGACGATCCCGAATCCGTGTACACGTTCTACAAGAAGCTCATCGCCATGCGCCACAACATGCCGATAATCGCTGTCGGCGATTTTTCTCCAATGGATGCGGGAAACGATGATGTCATTGCTTTTCAACGGCATCTGGAAGATACAACCATCATGGTGATCTGCAATTTGTCTTCAAAAAAGGCAACCATATCGGAATCACTCAGAATTAATGACAACAAACAACAAGTACTGCTTTCCAATTACTCGACAGCTCACGCTTTCAAATCTATGCATGATGGCGTACTTGATCCGTGGGAGGCGATAACAGTCCAGTTGTGAAACACAACTTTTACGACACGCATACCAAGAAAATACTTAATGCCGGACCGATGATGTCCGGAATGATTCGCACGTAACTATATGCAACTACTCGGATTGAGATATCGATAACAAAGGAAGAAGATTGATGATAAAGCAGCGAAGCGTGAATCAGATTACGGGAATAAAGAGTTCGTCGGTGCGTGTGAACAGGCATCGGGCGGATTGGCGTGGTTGGAAGTTCATGTGGCCGTTCGCGTTGGTGTTCACTTTTGTGTTCATCATTCCGATTCTGTACGCGATCTACATCAGCTTCTTCCAGAAGCAGATGGTCGGGGGTACCCAGTTCGTGGGAATCAACAATTACATTCGCCTGTTCCACGACCAGCAGTTCTGGAGCTCGGTCGGCAGGGTCGCGCTGTTCACCTGCGTGCAGGTGCCGATCATGCTGTTCCTGTCGGCGGCGATGGCCCTGGCGTTGGATTCCATGAAGCTGCACGGCGCGAAGTTCTTCCGCATCAGCACGTTCCTGCCGTACGCGGTGCCGGCCGTGGTGTCGACTTTGGTGTGGGGCTTCATGTACGGCGCGAAGTACGGTCTGGTCGGCTCCCTGAACGACTGGCTGGGCACGAACCTCGACGTGCTGAGCCCGAACGTGCTGCTCGCCGCGATCGGCAACATCGTGACCTGGGAGTTCACCGGCTACAACATGCTGATCTTCTACAGCTCGCTGTCCACGATCCCGCATTCGCTGTACGAGGCCGCCTCGATCGACGGGGCGTCCGAGTGGCAGATCATCAAGTCCATCAAGCTGCCCGAACTGAAAGGCTCGCTCGCGATCACGGTGATCTTCTCGATCATCGGCTCGTTCCAGCTGTTCAACGAGCCGAGCATCCTGCAGAACATGGTGCCGGGCAACGCGATCACCACGTACTACACGCCGAACATGTACGCGTACAACCTGAGCTTCGCGGGCAACCAGTCGAACTACGCCGCCGCCCTGGCGATCACGATGGCCGTGATCACGATGGCGATCGCGTACGCGGTACAGCTCAACAGCATGAAGGAGCAGATGAAGTAACGCCTTGGGCCGTGCATCATCTGCATAAGACATGGATTTTTCAAGGAGCATAGCAATCATGAGCGATATTGCGATGTCGACGGGGTATATGACTCCCCAAGAGCTCAAAGAGCAGGAACGAGCCGCAAAGAAGGCTGAGAGGGCACGCTTAAAGCGCGTGGAGATGGATGAGAAGGCGGAGCGCAGACGCGCCGCGAAATCAGGCTTCGCGAACGTGGCGAACCCTCGCAGGAGCACGCTACTGACCATCGTGTGCGCACTGTTCGCGGTGTACTGCCTGTTCCCGTTCGTGTACCTGCTGATCAACGCCACAAAGACGCAGGCCGACTTCACGTCCACGTTCGGTCTGGGCTTCGGCCACACGTTCGCCCTGTGGGACAACATCAAGACCGTGTTCACCTACCAGGACGGCATCTTCGGACGCTGGTTCCTGAACACGGTTCTGTACGTGGTCGTGGGCGCCGGCGGCGCGACATTGTTGGCAATCATGGGCGGATATGCATTGGCAAAGTTCCGCTTCCCCGGTAGAAAAGTCGTGTTCGCGGTCATCATCGGCGCGATCAGCGTGCCGGGCATCGCCTTGGCTGTGCCGCAGTTCCTGCTGTTCGCCAAGCTGAGCCTCACGAACACGCCGTGGGCCATGATCATTCCATCGTTGATCAGCCCGTTTGGTTTGTATCTGATGTGGATCTTCTCCGAGCAGGCGGTTCCGACGGAATTGCTTGAAGCCGCGCGAGTTGATGGAGCTTCAGAGTTCCGCACGTTCTTTCAGGTGTCCCTGCCGCTGTTGGCTCCGGGCATCGTGACGACGGCCCTGTTCACGATCGTGGCGACGTGGAACAACTACTTCCTGCCGTTGATCATGCTGAAGGATTCGAACTGGTATCCGCTGACGATCGGTCTGAACCAGTGGAAGGACCAGGCGAGCACCGCTGGCGGTCAGGCGATCCAGAACCTGGTGATCACGGGCTCGTTGATCACGATCGTCCCGCTGGTCATCGCGTTCCTGTGCCTGCAAAAGTACTGGCAGTCCGGTCTCTCGGCCGGCGCCGTCAAAGAATAACGGAGCCACAGTCCCACCGACTGCCCCGCACCACGATTGTTGACGAAAAACGGTAATCGAAGGCGCATTATGTGCATAAGGAGGACAGAATAAAACAAGATGAAGAGGTGTGTGCATCTAATACTTGCACACACCTCTTCATGTATTGCGGCAACCGAGATATGCGGATAGCATCCGAGCTTCACACAGAATCAGCCTCCATGAAGCACCCCTGTATATGCAACATGTCTCCATCACAAGCATTTATTTCTGTTTACTAGATGAAGATACAAAAGAAGCGATGAAACTGACGAGATTTCACATCAGAGGTATGCCTACAATGAAGCCACAACGGAAAAACGGCTCCGCACGAAGCATGAACCAACAAACGAAACGACGAGCCGCGTGAAAGGAAGAAAAATGCAGAACAATACCTTCGACCAGATCGCCAGCGCCAACACCGTTTCCATGGATGCCGGCCTCAGCCAGTTCGCCTTCGCCAAAGCCTCCTCCACCTTGTTCAAGAAGGTTTTCAGCAAGTAAGATTCCTAAAAGTCTTTATCAAACGCCTCGGCTGCTGTGATGAACCGGTTCAGCAGCCGAGGCGTTCTCATATATGCTCCTGTAACGGGCGGAGACCTCCCCGCCCGTTACAGACCGTCCGGCGGCCAGTCGAAACAAATCGCGGTTACGCGCCGACCAATTCGAGCATCTGCGGAATGCTCTTCTTGCCGAACTCGACCCGCTGCGTGCCGTCGGCCCGTGTGATGACGATGCAGGGCACGCTCATTGCGCCGTATTGGTCCTTAAGCTCAGGAAAATGCGAAACGTCGTAGGCCTCGGCGCGCACGGCAGGGTTTAGCGAGGCGAGGCGTTGGGAGGCGAGCACTGTCTCCGGGCACATCGTGCAGGTGAGCGAGACGAGAATCATGATATTCAGCGGGCTTGCAATGGACTTTGCCCGTTCGATCAGATCATCGCCCAACGGCTGACCAGGACCAGCCACGTTGTACAGGCCCAGCACGAACGAATTAAATTCATGACCGGAGGGCACGCCATGGAAGGCGAGACCAGTCGGCTCGCCATCCACCACCATGCGCACGCATGGACGCGCTGCCGGCAGCACGCTGTCGACGTCGAATACCGCACGACCCGTATCATCCTTCTCGTACTCACCATCATCCACCGTCGATTTCAGCTTGCCACCGGACAGCGCGACCAACGCATCGATGAATCCCCGCAGTTCCGTGGACAGCGGCGTATCGTCCAGTTCCAGAGCAAGCGTGACCGGCCGAGACATGCGGCCAAAGACCACGTTGAGCTGCTGTCTGGTGGCGTCGGAGAACAATTCGCCGGGCTTCCTAACGGCGTTCGCCGCGGCATCGGCGTTGCGTTTGGTGGCGGGCGCAGGCGTAGGTGTAGGCGCTGTAGCGTCCAACGAGGCAGCATCTGTCTTCGTTGTGGACTGCTCGTAGGCGCAAGAGACCGGGCGCTGTGGCGTCAAACCGGTTTTCTCGCTCATCCGCTTGGCGTACCGTTCCAACTCCACTGCGGCAATAGCGCCATCGGCGGTGGCAGTAACCACTTGCCGCAGGTTCTTGGCCCGCAGATCACCGGCTGCATACACGCCCGGCACCGAGGTTTCGAGATAGCCGTGCGTGACCACGTAACCATAATCGTCCAGCTCCACCACGCCGCGCACCAGATTCGTGGCGGGCACATATCCGGCGAACACGAACACGCCGAACGTGCCGCCATCAACAGGTTTCCACGTTTCGGTCTGGCCAGTGGCCCGGTTTAGGATCGAAGCTTCACGTAAACCACCTTGCCCGGCAGTGACACCTTGCAGCTCGACCTGGTAACGCACGTCGATCTTCGGATTGTTTTTTGCTGCGGCGGCCACCGCAGCGTCGCAAGTGAAGTCCTGTTCCCGTACGAGAACGGTAACTTTGGAGGCGTATGTGGTCAGAAACACGGATTCCTCGGCTGCTGCGAACCCTCCGCCGACCACCAGTACTTCCTTGCCGGCAAAGAACTCGCCATCGCAGGTGGCGCAGTAGGCCACACCGCGGCCAGCATATTCGGACTCCCCTTCGAACCCTAGTTTGCGTGGGCTGGCACCGGTGGCGATGAGAATACCAAAAGCTTTCAAGTCGCCGCGCGAAGTATGCACGGTTTTGACATCGCCATGCACGTCGAGGCCGATGGCTTCGGCGGAAAGGAATTCAGCGCCGAAATCCTGCGCCTGTTGACGCATGGTCTGGGTAAGCGCACGGCCAGTGGTGCGGCCAACGCCCGGATAGTTGACCACCTCATTGGTGATGGTGATCTGTCCGCCAAAATCATCTTTCTCGAGAATCAGTACGCGATATCGGGCACGGGCCAAATACAATCCCGCCGTCAGACCAGCGGGACCGCCGCCGATGACTATGACATCGTACAAATCATTTCGAGACATAACGACTCCCTTCGTGCCTTGATCTGGCTATTCAGGAGGTGCCCGGAGGATTCTCCTGGGCACCCCGTCGGATTAGCTTGACAAGCCGTCCGTCAAGCGACGATCACAGTTGACCAACAAGATCAAGGCTAGGTTCAATAGTGTCCTCGCCTGGAGTCCAGTTGGCAGGGCAAACCTGATCGCCATGTTCGTGGACGAACTGAGAAGCTTGCACACGGCGTAGCAGTTCTTCGGCATTGCGGCCCACATTGGAAGAGATGACTTCATAAGCCACGACCTTGCCTTCGGGGCTCACAATGAAGTCACCGCGTTCGGCCATGCCATCGACTTCGTTGTAGGTGTCGAGATCCTTGGCCAATAGAGCGGTCGGGTCGGCAAGCATCGGATATTGAATCTTGGCGATCCTTTCATTGGCGTCATGCCATGCCTTGTGCACGAAGTGGGTGTCGCAGGAGACAGAGTAGACCTCGCATCCAATTTCCTTGAACTTGGCGTAGTTGCGGGCCAGATCCTCAAGTTCAGTGGGGCACACGAAGGTGAAATCAGCCGGGTAGAAGAAGAACAGGGACCAGTGGCCGAGCACATCAGCCTTGGTCACCTCATGGAACTCGTTGTTCTGGAACGCGTTCACCTTAAAATCGGTCAGTTCATGCTGCAGGAGAGTCATCATCGGTCCTTTCGCTGATTGTCAATTATCGGGCTTCTGCCGTTTTCCATCGTAACGTGATTCTCTGGAATCCGCGCGGGCGTAACGCGTGAGCCTCATCACATCATTACTAACAGTCACGCTGACGGACCATGCGATGCAAGGGTGTTGTGGATTGGGAGCCTCCCGCGCGCCGCGGGAAACAAGAACCAAAAGACAAAAAAAGGGGTTCCCGGAGCGTCACGCTCGACGGGAACCCCGACGTTGAATGCGGCGGCGTGCTACTCTCCCACACCCTCTCGAGTGCAGTACCATCGC
>OAVC01000203.1_pt1 | contig 42766 bp, 29 predicted proteins | sample 1495261 | NCBI WGS metagenome assembly OAVC01 (sample SAMEA2580074, study PRJEB22360) | human gut metagenome | biome: human gut; feature: human-associated habitat; material: faeces | place: Denmark | collected 2008/2010
ACGGCCTGCTTCCACCAGTCGTCATTGAGGTTGTTGGCGGTCATGCCGATTCCTTTCTGTGCGTGCGTGATTGTGTGGCTCACGTGGTGTGTTGCGCCCGATTGCTGTGGGTTAGTGGTTATTGGGTTCAGCAGGACTCGAACTGCAACGGTGAACCCATGCTTGCTTATCACATTGATGACAACGGTATCATGCAAATGATTTATACGAAAGTACAAGCATCGGCGTTTCGTGGTGGTAACGTGGTCACTCTCACCTTAGTCCACACAGAAAAGACATTGAGGGCAGAGGTGGGACGCGGTGCACCGTGCCCAATCACCCCTGCGCAGGCACGGGCGCGGCAGGAGGCGCAGTGGTCTCACGCAGCACGAGCGGCGCGTCGGGCTGAATGAACGCCGGTTCAATCGGCCCGCCCGCAATGGCCTCCAACGCCATGCGCCCAGCATCGGCACCCATGGCAAACGGATCCTGATGCATGGTGGTTAGCCCCACGGCCTGAGACATTTCAACGTCGTCAAATCCCACAATCGAAATATCCTGCGGCACGCGTTTGCCGTACTGGCGCAGGCGATACAGCACCGGCAGCGCCAGCTCATCGTCCTCAAAACAGAATGCAGTGGTGCCGGCCGGGGCGGTCAGTACCGCGTTCAGAGCCGCGCTGGTCTCCGTTGCGCCGCGGGGCACCTGAAGGTTGGTCACGGTGAGCTCCGGGTGCGCGGCCTGCGCGTCCAGCACGCCCTGCAGTCGCGATTCGGCGCTATATCGCATATTGGTTTCGGCGGGAGTGCCGCCAACGAATGCGATGCCCCGATGCCCCAGCGCGATGAGGTGTTCGACGGCCGCGCGGGTGGCGGTACGATCATCAATGCTTACGCCGGAGTCGAACCCGTCCGTGGAGGGGATGTTAATGCCGATGATCGGCACATGCATATGCTTGAGGCGCTCCACCTCGGCCGGCTCGATGTTGAACGAGCTGACGATTACCGCATCTGCATTGCGGCGCACGGGCAGGTCCGCAAAGAAATCGTGACGCTCTTCGGCGTTGCGCATGGGGTAGGCCACGGTGTCATAGCCAGCAGGGCGCAGCACCGAGTCGAGCCCTGCAAAGATGTTCGCATTGAACCAGGTGGTGATGGTCTCGCTGGCCAGCAGCGCGATGCGGAACGACTGGCCGGACTTCAGCGCGGCCGCCGATCGGGAGATGGAATAATCGAGCTTTTCGGCGGCGGCCATTACTTTGTCACGAGTTTCAGGGAGTACCAGGTCGGGCTTGGCGAAGGTTCGGGACACCGTGGATACGGAGACGCCGGCTTCCTTTGCCACCGCTTGAATGCTTGCTTTTGCCATAGTCTTTATCCTCTGCTGCTGTGCGGATGCGTGTTGCCTTGTTCTTGTGTATGTTGCGCTGCGCCGTCGGTGTGTGCGTTTCGATTGTCATTGCTATGACAACGGTATCATGCCCGGTGGCGGCAATGCCGTCGATTGCTCGGCAGCGGGAATCTGCTTCGCGCTGCGTGACGTGTCGAAAGCGGCGGTGAGGAAATTCGCCGACATGGGGTGTGTTGTACATATTGACATCGTTTGCATAATGGCATGGGACAATTCGCTGTTGATTCCCGATGGCGGGGTCCTGACCTCTGCCGTTCCCCTTTGAATAGATGGTAATGCATATGCATGCAATACGTAGATTCCCCCGTATGGGGGGTAAATGTTTTCGACACGCCGGCGTATAGTGTCAACATATTCAACGCATTTCCCCTGTTGCTATGCGGGAAGAGAACCCATACCCCCTTAATTAGAGGGCATGCGGGTTGAAATAATGACAACCTTTGCAGTATGATGTTGTGCACACGAGAGAAGTGATGCACGTCGAAGTCGACCAGTGGTAAGTGGTTGTTTGGAGTCGACTTCGGGGAGGCCAAAAGCCAACGTGTGCAAAACCGATTTCGCTAATGAAGTGGGCATATTCCGCAAAGCTGCGTGCTCGCTCCACGACCCGTGAGCATAACGAGCGCGCTGTAGCGATACGCCGATATCGACGCGTTAGACGACGGTTCGCCGGAGACGAGGAAAGCATGATGATAGCGAGAAGTTCCGGGGGGGGGGGAGCGAAATTCAAGGCTGCCGCCGCTGCCCTGCTTGCCGCTGCCGTGCTGGTGACGTCAACTGGCTCACTCGCATTTTCCAATAACAAACTTGCCTATGCCGCCGATCTGAGCGACGGCGCATTATGCACTCCGACCAGCCAGTCGATGGGCACTGAAGCAAATCCTGCAACTGAGAGGGATTCCGGCGTTGCCACTTGGGTTGGCGGCGATATGTATGTCGGTAAGAAGTCCGACAACCTGACCAATGTTGACGGTCCTGATGCTTCATATTCCGCAGAAGCCGAAGGCTTGACTGTGGTCAACGGCAAGCTCATGCTGCATCCTCAGAAGAATTCGTGGAACGGCAAGGGCTTTCGTTTCGGCGTTGCCGGCTTCGGTACGCAGTATCGTCCCGCCGAAGGCAGCACCGCATTGGTAGTTGGCGGCAATACCGGAACCGTAATGGATAGTGCCACTTCCACCGCTGATGTGAAAGCGTGGAATAAGCCTGGTTTTATTGATGGACATTCGCACGTCGGCTCACTCTCCGGTAGCCAGTCGGATGTATGGGGCAGGGACGGCACGTCGTCGATTGGCAGCTATAACGGTGCTTCCGTCAACTGGCAGAAGGACAAGTCCGGGAATACTCAGAACCAAGACGCCGGCAATCTGACCAAAGTTTCAGTCAAGGCTACCGATGGCGCCGCCGCCACTGACAAAGATTTTTCGAAGGATACGTTCTATCAAGGGTATGTGGTCGACGATATCGTTAGCCCGCTGGCCAAGCAAAATAATACCGGTACAGTGAGTTCAAGCATCTCCACGTTGTCTGGGCTTACTCGCCATAAGTACAACTATCACCAGGAAGGCACCAACGCCGCTAGCGGCATATCTTACACCTTCAAATACGACGACACCACCAAGCACGGTACCGGCCGCGGCATTGCTTCCGCAACGCCGTACACCAATCGCGAAAAGCTCATCACGTTCACCGGCACGAACAATGCCAGCATGGAGGTATTCAATCTCGATGCCAGCATGCTCAGCGACACCGATGAGAATGGCACCTTCTACCGTGGCGTAGGTTTCGCCTTTACGAACATCGCCGACACTGCATCTGTCGTAATCAATGTGACCGGCAACGCCGGTAATATCTCGTTCCACAACGGTTGGCAGTTCTGGTGGAACGGTGCGGAAATCTCCGATGGCTACTCCAACTACAACAACACCGACGAGTTGAAGAAGAAGTCGGCTGCATACGACAAAGCCGCCCAGAAGATTCTATGGAATTTCAGCAATACCGATAACCTCACCATCTACGGTGGCGTGGCCAATGAGGACGGTACGAACACCAATGCCGATAAAATTACCCAGGATGATGCCGCCGCCGCGATGATGGGCAGCATTATCGTCAGGGGCAACTTCGAATCGCATGTTTCCACCAACGGCCGTGTGTACACGGGTGGCGACTTCTCCATGTACAACCCATACAAGGCATGGGTGTTCAATCAAGCCGGTGCGAACGATGGTGATTCCGCCTCTGTGCTCGACATGGATCAGGAGCGTCACAACTTCCCGTGGAACGGTTCGTACACCGAGTCCTGTTCCGCTATCGCGTGGCAGAAGGCCGATGAAAGCGGCACCCTGCTCGGTGGCACGACGTGGGCTGTGTACGGTAAGTACGATGATGCCGCAAGCGGAAAGAACGCGCTGCTTACCGTGCAGGATAACGCGTTCTACGACAAGGACTCTGCCGATGGCCGGTTCACTGTGGAAGGTCTGAAGCCCAACGCAACCTACTACATCAAGGAAGTCTCCGCCGGCAACGATTACCAGCTGAATACGAACGTCTATTACGTAGCGACTGGGGACTCATCGGCAACGCCGGTCAATGTCACGCAATCGGTGACAAAGACGGACGGTGCTTATACGTACGGCAAAGCCGACATGACCGATGGCAAGATCGTCAACAAAAAGAACGGCCATGAGGTTTCTTGGTCGAAGGTCGATGCCGACACTAACAAGGAGCTTGCTGGCTCTCAATGGCAGATTCAGCAGGTGAAAGATGGCGCGGCCACTAAGAGCTGGAACGTCACAGACAACACCAGCAAAGCAACCGGCGTAACGGTCAATCCGACCTCAGCCACGTTGGATTCTACCAATGGGTGGAAGACCGATTTGACCGCAGCCGTCGATCCGAAGGATGCCTTGCAAGAGGTTGCATGGACGTTCACCGATAAAGATGGCAATGCTGTCGATTCGTCCACTGTTGCGGTATTGACCCGTACGGGTAATCTGAAAACCACCGTCACCGGTATCAGCAGCATTGATACCACTGTGTATGTGAAGGCATGCTCGGTCTCCAATCCTGAGGTGTGCAGCGCCCTGGTCACCATCAAGGTGAAAGCTATGAGCGTCAAGGATTTCACCGTCAAGGATTCCTCGAACCGGACTGTTGAGAACAATTCCACCATCACCGCTGCTGCAGTGGATAGCACGCTGACGTTCACCGCTTCCTCCACTCCGGCTGTCCCGATTACTTGGGAGTCGAGCAACAAGAGCGTGGCAACGGTTACTTCCAGCGGCGAGAACGGTCAGAAAGCAACCGTGACGATGACGGGATTCGGCTCTGCGGTCATCACCGCGAAGGCCGGCGACAAGAAGGTTTCGTTCACGGTCAAGGTGCCGTCTACCACGGTGTACTTCAAGAAGTCGTTGATGAATTGGTCGAAGTACTACGTGTACTACAACGCTGGCAACAATAACTGGAAGTTCGTGGAGATGAGCCAGAGCTGCGGTGATTATGTGTATGCCATATTGCCGAAGCAGTCGCCTGGTACGGAATTTTTGTTCCACGGTGACGATGAAAACACGAGCACCAACAAGTGGTACCAGGGGTCGAATAAGAGCGATTTCAAGTTCACGGGCAACGAAGTGCAAGTCGTGAACCTGTATAACGATTCACAGGTCTCCACCGCTCCGACCGGCTGCCCTGCATCTGCCGCAGCTGCTGCCCAGTCGAATGATGCGGCGGTGCTCAACGAGAACGCGACGCCCGCCGATGACCCGCAGCCCAGTGATGCTGACGGTGTTGCCGAAAACGCTATTGACGATGGTGCAAAGGCCATTTCCTGCACGGCAGCCGACGGCGAGAACGGTCGGCCCGGCGTGAAGTGCGATATGGACACCGCGGCCGGCAAATTCAAGGTCGGTGGTCTGGATGCCGGCACGTACTGGCTCCATGAGACCACGGCTCCGGACGGATACACGATCAATAAGACCTTGTACCAATTCACGATTGATGCCAATGGCAACGTCACGTGGAACGGCGGTTGGGCCAGCGGCGAGGCGACTGGCGCCATCGATGAAAAGCTGAAGCCCGGTGACAACAACGCAATCTCGGACACCCCTACCGAAGTGACCTGGAACAAGGTCGACACCAAGGGCGGCAAACTTGCCGGTTCCCAGTGGAAGATCGTTGGTCCAAGCCCTGCAATGGACGTGTACTGCGTGGCCGACAACGTGACGGTTGATGCCAATGATGCCACCACGCCGGCAGGCATCGAGTTCACAGGCTGCACTGGCGAAAAGCTGTCCGATGCCGCGAACACCGCAGACGAGGCCGGCGTCATCACGGTCAGGGGCCTGCCGGTCGGCACGTACACGCTAACCGAGACTAAGGCTCCAGACGGCTACGTGGCAACAACCACGGTCTACACGCTTACCATCTCTGACACCAAAGCTTCCACCGTTGTGGCTCAGACCGCGACCGATAGGCCCACGACCCGTTCTGGCGGCAATCGCGAAGCTGCGGCCAATGTCCCCAACGCTTCGGCTCCGGTGAACATCCAAATCCCGGTAAAGAAGAGCGTGAAATACACGTCGTGGCCAAAGGACAGCAACGGCAACTACGTCAACTTCAACTTCAAGATTGAAGCGACCAAGTCGACTGTGGACGCGAACCCCGCCGCGCCGATGCCTGCCGAATGCAGTAGCAGCGACGCGACCAAGAATGACTGCACCATCTCCTTGGCTCCGAAGTCTGACGCTGATGATCTGTCCAACGTCATAGCCAAGTTCGGCAAGATGACGTTCACCGACGCGAACCTCGCGGCGGCAGCTGGCGACGCCAGCGACTACGCCAAGACCTACACCTACAAGATCACCGAGATTGTGCCAGATTCCGCCGACGCGGTGGAAAACCTGCGCTACTCGAAGGCGGAGTACCAAGTCGTAGTCACGCTCAAGCAAGCCAAGGATTCCAGCGGAAAGCTGTCCGGCTTGTCCGTCTCCGCCACGATGACACGCATCAAGGATGACTCCGGCAATGCCGAAGCTGGTGGCGGAAAGATAATCGGCACATGGTCATCAACGTCCACCGGCAGCAGCGCCGGAACTGCCGTCGAAGCAACCTTCGTGAACACCAAGGTGCTCACCGGCCTGCCCACCACGGGCGCCGACTGGACCGGACGCCTAGTGCTTCTGGTCGGCGACGGATTCATACTTGCTGGCGTTCTCATCGCCGGCGGACATCAACTGGCCAAACGTCGACGGGAGGAGGACTCCGACTGATTTTTCTCCCTAGGCCACTCGATTGGCCGCCTACCAACACTCATAACTGAATAACCAATATTCAACACAATCTTCTTCTCCATTTCAGAGAAAGGAAAAGAGAAATGAACACCATATTCAAGAGGGTGATCTCCGGAGCCGCCGCTCTGGGCATCGCCGTCAGCGGTCTAGCCATAGGCGTCTCCACCGCGTATGCTGCGGATCCGACCACCGGCAGCATCACCATCAACAAGTCAGACGCTGGTCAGGTGGATCACAGCTTCGATGGCTGGCACCTGGCATCGTTGACCAACGTCACCAAGGATAGTACTAACAAGATCAACGGCTTCCTCATCGATACCGATGACAATATGGTCAGAACCATTGTTGCCGCGATGACTAGCGATCAAAAGGTTGCATACGAGAAAGACGCCAACTACTACAGCACCGACAATGCCGTCGCCAACCCGATGGGGTACTTGGTCGAGAAGGTATTTAAGGATAAATCTGGCAAGGCGCTGAGCGAGCTGACCAGCCCGTGGGGCGGCGATAGCTCCACGCTGCGTGTGTTCGCCAAGTCGCTGTCCAAGGAACTTGCCAAGGTCGGTGCTCCCGCTGCCGATAAGACCGGTGACAGCGCACTGAAGACCGGTGAGAACAAGGAACTCAAACAGGGCCTGTGGTTCCTCAAGGATGTCACGACCACGGATGACACCAAGGGTACCAACTCCATCCCGATTATCACGCCGACCACCTTCGATGGCGCCGACAGCTGGGGCACGGTGACGCTGAAGAACACCACCCCGACCATTGACAAGAAGCTGGTTGATTCCAAGGACGACGGCACCTACAAGCCGAACACTCAGCCGGATTACGCAGTTGGCGATGATGTCTACTATGAGCTGACCTCCACCGTGCCGGTCTACACCGGCTACGACATCGATCCGACGATGAAGGACGCAACCAAGACCCGTATCTTCAAGATCAATGACACCGCCAGCAAGGCGCTGACCGTGTCCGCCGGCACCGTCATCGAATCTGTCAAGCTGACTCCTGCTCAGGGTACGGCCGTCACTCTGGTCAAGGACAAGGACTACACCGTTACCGTCGCTGGCTATGGCGATGTGAACACTCCTGACACCGATGCCTACAAGGGCAGACACGTGACCACTATCGACCTTGGTAAGTACGTCAACAAGGCCAAGGGCTCTAAGTCCGCTACTGACGGCATCCTCGAAGGCGCCACCGTCACCGTGATCGTCAAGGCTAAGCTCAACAAGGATGCGCTGATTTCCGAGCCCGGCAATCTGCAGAAGAACCCGAACAAGGTCGACCTCGAATACTCCAACCACCCGGAAGAAGTGAACCACGCCCATAAGGTTCCTGGCCCGGAAGTGCCCGTGTATGCCTATAAGTTCGACATCTTGAAGACCGATAAGGCTGGTACCACTAAGCTGCCCGGCGCTAAGTTCACGATCAAGGCAGTCTCCGGTACCAGCAAGCACGACGGCAAGTACCTCGGTTCTTATGGCAAGGATGGCTGGAGCTACCTCGATAGCGAGCCGGCGGTCACTGATACCGATGGTGTGTTCACCACTGGCAAAGACGGTAAGATCAACGTCTCCGGCCTCGATGCCGGCACCTACGAGGTCCATGAGATTGCACCGCCGGACGGCTACACCGCGATTAGTCTGCCGAAGTTCCAGTTCACCATCACGCCGACCGTCGGCGATGACGCCGGATGGAAGACCATCACCGTCGTGGCGCTGAGCCTCGCGAAGGGCGCCGACGAGCGTGCCTCGCTGTCCCAGGGCGGCAAGACGCTGAACATCTGGAACGCCAAGAACATCACCGAGCTGCCGAAGACCGGTGGCGCTGGTCTGGCCATGATTGTGGCCGTCGGCGCACTGTTCATCGCGGCCTCCGGTATCTTCGCCCTCCGCGCTCGCCGCAAGGCCTGAGCGGACACGCCTGGATAGCTAAGGAACGGCGGCCAGCGCACCGCACTTACCCCTCGCAAACCGCCGTTCCTGCTCCGTCTCCGGCCGCATCGTCTTGTTCCCGATCGATGCGCCCGGAGACTTTTTCCATATTCCTTTATTTTTGCTGATTCTGGAGAACCGAATGATGCAAACAATTATCATGAAGTCCCGTATCCGCAGGGTTTTCTTAGCTCTTGGGGTAGTGTCGTTTATTGAGCGGAGATGAGTCCATCCAATGCGAAGCAGCACCGGAGCAAAACAAAGTGGTACGCGCACACAGTCGCGCGTGTTTACTGTGCTGTCGGTGCTGTTTTTGCTGATCGGGTTTGCCATCATCACCACGCCGTTCGTCATGCGCGCCATCAGCGAATACCAGCAGAACGCCACCGTGCAGCAGACGCAGCGCGAGGTGGATGGCTGGCCGTACCCACAGGCGGAGAACCAGCTCAAAACCGCCCGCGAGTACAACAAGAAACTCGTGGCTGGCGGCCAGGCCGCCATCGGCGAGGTCAAAGATCCTTTTGCCAGCAATGCCGGCCAGTCCACCACTTCCGGCGCGGATGATTCGATGGCCGCCAAAGATCAAGAATATCAGAGTCTGCTCGACGCCGGCCAAGGCGTGATGGGCTCTATCCGCATTCCTAAAATCGACGTCAACCTGCCCATATACCACGGCACCAGCGAAGATGCGCTCGCCGTGGGCGCGGGACACCTTTATGGCACTTCATTGCCGGTCGGCGGCAAATCCACACACTCTGTAATCACCGGCCATCGCGGTTTGCCGAACTCGTTGCTGTTCACTCGCCTTGATGAGATGAAGAAGGGTGATTCCTTCTACATCGAGGTCATGGGCAAGACACTCGGCTACAAGGTCGACCGCATTACCGTGATCAAGCCCGACGATTCCAGCAAACTGCGCATCACCAAAGGCGAGGATCGCGTAACCCTCATGACCTGTACGCCTTATGGTGTCAATTCTCATCGCCTACTGGTCTCCGGTGTGCGTGCCGAAATCCCGGAGGAAGTGCCTGACCCGGACGATGTGCATGGCATCAACACCACATGGCTGGCACTGGGAGCCATAGTGTTTTTGGCCATGCTGCTCGCTTTCATCGTCATATTGATGCGACGTAAGCAAAAGCGCGATCGGGAATTTGCCGGCCTCGCCCGGCACGCCGCACGTCCGACAAAATAAGCGCCCCGCGCGTCTGCGATTCCGCGTTGGGAATATGAACGGTTTCGGGTGCCGGACTATTCAAAAAGCGGCCAGATTGTCGTAACTCGATTTCGAGGGGCTGATTGGGCTTGCTCCGGACATCTACTTTCACTTCGAGGGGCTGGTGCCAAAGTAGACACAGCTACAAAACGGCAAAATGACGTTGATGCAAAGCCGTTTCTACTTCCGTTTCAACGGATGAAGAGCCCCTTGAAGTGGAGGTAGACCTCTGGCAAACGCGAAATCAGCCCCTCGAAGTTGATTTAGGCAGTCTTTCTGCCATCAGGAAGCGTTTCAGCGCTTCTCGCAGCGCATTACGGCGGACAGAGACTGCACGCGCGGCAGATTGAAGACCTCGTTGGTGTGCACCACGTGCCCTTCGCCATCGGCCAGCGGCACTCGCCAGTTAGAATACTCGCTGGACGTGCCCGGCTGATTCTGCGAGCGGCATTCGCCCACGCCGTCCACCAGCGCAGCCTGCAACAACAGCGACGGCGTATCAGTGAGCATGGCGTGCATGGCTTCAACGATCTCCTGCACATGACCTTCCACGTCATCGGCCACAGCCTGCGTGATATAACCGCCCTCCACCAGTCGGTTCATCATCGCGGTGCGCTCGGCCATGGCCGAAGCGGCAAACACCTCCACCGGCTCGCTGAGCAAATGCAGCTCCTCGCGCAGTTTCACATGCTCGAAGTTCAGATAGCCGGCGGTTGGCGGCAGATCGTGTGTGGTGACCGATGCCAGTGCCTGCTTGCGGTACTCCTGCGGCGCGCGGTAGGGATCGCCGGCGTTCGGCGAATCGTCCACACGGTTGAACCACTCCACATCGGTGCCAAGCACGCCATGATCGGCCAGAATGCGGCGCACATAATCCGGCACGGTGCCCAAATCCTCGCCGATCACCATGCCGCCGGCGCGCGTGGCCTCGATGGCCAGTACGCCGAGCATCGCCTCGTGGTTGTACATCACGTAGGCGCCATTGCGGGCGCCAAGTCCCTGCGGAATCCACCACAGGCGGAACAGTCCCAGCACGTGATCGATACGCACCGCGCCCGCATGCTCATACATGGAATGCACCATTTCGCGGTACACCTGGTAGCCGGTGGCTTCCAGATAACGCGGGTTGAACGGTGGCTGGCCCCAATCCTGGCCCTGCTGGTTGTAGAAGTCCGGCGGGCAGCCGACCGTGACGCCACCGGAGGCGAAACGCTCCGGGTTGGCCCACGCGTCAGCGCCGAGCCCGTGCACGCCAACGGCCATATCCTGCATAAGGCCAAGTGTCATGCCATGATCCAAGGCCGTGTGCTGAGCGTCGTTCACCTGCTCGGCGGCGATCCACTGCAGCCAGCGGTTGAACTCGAACAGATCATGATGGTCCTTGACCAGCGTCTGCACGGTCGGGTCGTCGATGGTCTTCTCGAAGAACCAGCGGTTCTCGCCCCAAGGTGCGCCCCACACCTCGAAGCACAGGCACCAGGTGGCGAAGGAATTGAGGTCCGGGCCGGCCGTGGCCTTGAAATACTCGAACTCCAGCTCGCGCTTGTTGTTGCGGCCCGCATCGAAGATCAGGCGCAGGGCCGGGCGCTTGGCCTCCCACGCCGCGTTGATATCCATCGGCGTGGATTCATCATTGCGTGCGGCCACCGAGGCATGCAGTGCATCCACCTGGGCGCGCACGTCATCCGGCAGGGTGGCGTATTCGGGAATGTCTTGCGGGCGAATGTACGTCACGTTGAGGAACCGGCGCGATTCCGGCAGATACGGCGAAGGCTCGAGCGGCGGAATCGGCGCACCGGCGTGAATCGGATTGATGAGCATGAAGTCGGCCTTGGACTTCTCGGTGGCATCCGCCAAAAGACGCTTCAGATCGCCGTAGTCGCCGATGCCCCAGGAATCGTGGGAGCGTACCGAATACATTTGCGTCATCCAGCCCCAGCGCTGATGCTCCTCGACCGCCTTCGGCACGGCGATGCGTGCGGGGGCGGCGATGATGGTCGCCTTGCCTTCGCGCCCGTCAACCGTGACGGTCAGCGTGTGGTAACCCATCGGCAGGTCGGGGGCGATGGCGAGATCCGGCTGGCCGGAGTTGAGATTCGGCAGTAGGGAGAAGCGGTCGAATGCGGTGCCGTCTTCCAGCGTGATGGCGACGGTGATTTCCGCGTCCGACGGGCAATTCAGGGTCAGGCTTGTCGGCTTGCCGGTGGTGGCCACGATGGTGGGCGGTAGCAAACGTTTGCTGTTTTCGGCCTCAAGTTCGGTCATGGAACGTTTTATGGCCTCGTCGCTGGAGGCATCCACATCGAGGGCCTTGAGCACGGCGACCAATGCGTCATCGCTGATTTCGGTGTAGGTGCCGAGCTGGTCGATGAACGAGGTCGCAAGCCCGGATGCTTTGGCCAATTTGATCAGCGGTCGAGCAAGGCGTTCGGCGCTTTCCGTTCGCTGTGTGGTGTCCGGTGCATTGGTTGCCGCTTCATTGCTGCGCGCCTCGGTCATGATAGCTCCTTGCTGTGCGTCCATGTACTGCTGTTCGTTTGCATTGCTGTTTGAGGGCCGCTCTACGTTGAGGATCCGGCAATCTGACAGACCAATGTTGAACCTGTTCTGCTCTTACCGTAGCTCATATTGACAATGATTGCAATAGGGCGGTGAGTTGGGCCGGTTTGGAGGCGTCGGGGGCGCCGGCCTGTTGGCCACCTTCAGTCGGCTTTGCCGACAGCCCCCGCCAGCGGGGGCGAGGCTGAGTGGGTCTCTAGCCGAGGATGGCGAATGACTGGGCGGGGAGTGTCAAGGTGCGACCGGATACGGTGGGGGAGCCGAGGGCTAGCAGCATTGATGCATCGGGACGGAGTTCGCTCGGCAGTTCCACGGTTTCAATCCCTCGACTGGGGTTCATGGCTATGAGCAACGGCCGGGCCGTAGCGCCATTTCGGTCTGAGACATCATCGCGAGTGGCGGCGGGGGCAGGGGCCGAGCTGGAATCCGCGGTCGTGCGTGGGTGGGTGGACGCGTGACCATCCGCAGGAGTGCGTATGTAGGCAAACGCGCGGCCATCCACTGGCGCTGCCACCACGTCGAATCGGGCATCGGAAGCCAATGCGGGCTGCTCGGTGCGCAATGCCAGCACCTCGCGAACCCAGTTGAACAGTGAATCCTCGCGTGCGGCTTCGCTGGCAACAGTCGGCGCATCGGCGGCCGAATCGACCGGCAGATATAACGACTCGGATGGTGCGCAGGAGAAGCCAAGATTCGGCTTATCGGCATCCCACTGCATCGGCGTGCGACTGCCGGTGCGCACATAGCCGCCCTCCTTGGTGGGCAGCGGCCGGTATCGCATGCCGATTTCGTCGCCGTAGTAAAGGAACGGGCAGCCGGGCATGGTCAGCAGCATGCCGTACGCCACCTTGAGCTCGCGCTCGGTAAGCCTCTGTGCCACGCGCAATGTGTCGTGATTGCACGTGATGAGGTTGAAGGTGCCGCTGGCTCGTTCGCAGTCATGCAGCTGCGGCAGATATTGTTCGAGGAACGGTGCGATAGAAGTGCCGGAATCGGCGTTGAAGTAACTGGCGTCACTCTCGTGGTCCAGCGGCGTATCCGTATTACGCAGCAGCATGTTGTACCCGTTCGGATGGCCGTCCCCGCGCCAGTCGAGGTAGAAATCCATGTCGAAGCCGGCCTGCATCGACTCATAGGGGCGCCCCCATTCGGCAACGAATGCTGCCTCGGGGAATTCGGGGCGGATTCTCGAGAAGATGTATTGCCAGGTGCGGATGGTGAAAGGCTTGCCGTCGTCGTCGTGTTTGACGAGGCTGTCGGCCATGTCCACGCGGAAGCCGTCTGCCCCGCGGGAGAGCCAGAAGCGCATGACGTCGAGCATCGCCTCGCAGGTGGCCAGTGCTTCGGGGCCGAGTGCGGGCTTCTGCCATGGGTGTTTGGGGTGGGCGAAGCCGTAGTTGAGGGCGGGCTGGCATTTGAAGAAGTTGATGATGTAGGTGCCGTCGCGCTCGGTTTCGCCGCCAATGAAGGGCAGGCCGTCGCCGCGGGAGATCCACGAGTCGGTCCAGATGTAGCGGTCGGAGACGGATTCTTGGGTGTCGGATTCCTGGACCACCCTCCGGATTGTTTCACAATCCGACCCCCGCCGGCGGGGGTCGAAGAGCGAAGCGATTCGGGGGGTGGTTTGTCCGACGGGGGTAACACTCTCGACGGGGATAGTTCGATCGGCATCAACGGGGGTAACGCGCTCAGTAGGGTCAGGACGTGAGCTGGCCTGGAACCAAGGGTGCTCCTCGCTGGTGTGGCCGGGGACCAAGTCGAGCAGCACGTGCATGCCGAGCGTGTGGGCGTGCTCGAACAGGGCGGTCAGGTCATCGTTGGTGCCGTAGCGCGGTGCGACCTTCGTGTAGTCGCGCACATCATATCCGGCATCTTTGAACGGTGAATCGAAGCAGGGATTGATCCATAGTGCGTTGCAGCCCAGGTCATGGATATAGCCAAGTCGTTCGGTCAGTCCGCGAAGATCACCGATGCCGTCGCCGTTCGAGTCGGCGAAGCTTTGGGGGTACACCTCGTAAAAACGGGCGGAACTCAGCCAGGATGGACGGGGGGATGCTTCGGCGTGTCGTACGCGGCCTGACATGGAAACTCCTTTGTTTATGTGGGTTCAGGGCTATGCCTATCGATTGCAATAATACCAACAAAAACGAAACTGCATACGTATGCAAAATGCGTGTTATACTAAAAACCAACGATGTTCAGCAATGTTGCAAACGTCAAACATTTCAAGGGCTAACCACGATAATGCGAGCGTATGCATCATTCGTTTTCCTATAGAACTGAAAACGTGTGCATCGAAACTATCGGAACAGGAACCGAATCAGGAAAGGACAGATCAATGAAGATCGATTGGGAGAAGGCTATCGGCCTCACTGCTGCCGCAGCTATGTTGCTGCCCCTCGCCGCATGTGGTGGCTCCAACAATGCCGGCGACGCAAAGTCCGGCGACACTGAAGATGTGACCCTGAGCGTGTGGGCCCCGCAGGAGGACCAGGACGGCGGCAACGACTCCTGGCTGAGCCAGGTCGAGGCCAACTTCGAGAAGGAGCACCCCGAGTACAAGATCACTTGGAAGAACGACGTACTCTCCGAGGGCGACGCTGCCACCCAGGTCCAGACCGATCCGACCGCCGCCGCGGACGTCTACATGTTCGCCTCCGATCAGCTCGGCGCTTTGATGAAGGCCCAGGGTATCGGCGAGCTCGGCTCCGACGCTGAAAAGCAGGTCAAGGAGCAGAATGGCGATCTGGAAGTCGCCTCCGTGACTGGCTCCGACGGCAAGATGTACGGCGTTCCCTACACCGACAACACCTGGTTCATGTACTACGACAAGTCCACCTTCTCCGAGGATGACATCAAGAGCCTCGACACTATGGTCTCCAAGGCTGCGGTCGCCTTCCCGCTCAACGATTCCTGGTACATCGGTGGCTTCTACGATGGTCTGACCCTCTTCGGTGAGGACGGCACTGACGAGGATGCCGGCATGGTGTTCCCGAAGGACGCCGGCGACATCACCAAGTACCTGGTCGACCTTGCCGCCAACCCGAACTTCCACAACAGCGCCGACAACTCCGGCCTGTCCGAGATGCAGTCCGGCACCGTCAAGGCCTTCTTCTCCGGCTCCTGGTCCGCTGCCGACATCAAGGAAGCCCTCGGCGCCAACATGGGCGTCGCCCAGCTGCCGACCTTCACCGTGAACGGTACACCGAAGCAGATGAAGTCCTTCGCCGCCACCAAGGCCGCCGCCTACAACCCGAACGCCAAGAACCCGAAGGCCGCTGCCCAGTTCGCCGCTTACCTCGGCTCCACCGAGTCCCAGAAGCTGCACTACACGGTGCGCAACATCATCCCGACCGACAAGACCCTCACCGATCTGACCGCTGATGACCCGGTGGCCATCGGACAGACCGATACCATGGCCAACACCGCCATCCTGCAGTCCGGTCTGGCCGGCATGGCTGACTGGTGGGATCCGGCTAAGGCCTTCGGCGACGCCATCCTCAACAAGGAAGTCACCGCAGACAACGCTCAAGCCAAGACCGACGCCTGGGTCGAGCAGGTCGGTTCCTACGCCAAGTGATCGCTTGACGGCTCGCAGCACTTGGCCGGCGCGGACCACTCCTCTGCGCCAGTCAACCCAACCTATAACCGAATAACCAACAATCAAATATGAGGGGGCCGTAAGGTACGCCAGCTGCGGGCGGATGATGTGAAGCCGTTGCATCCGCCCGCAGCCCCTCACCTATCAACGGTTTCAGCCTTCTTTGTTTCTCCTCCTTCATTGCCGGCAGAGCTCGGGCAACGTGTATGCGGTGTCCGGGCTTTGAACGGGTTTAAGCGAAGACAAACAAACAACAAGCCGGGCATCGCGGCCCGGAGCAACGGTTTCCATCATTTACAGTGAGAGGCGGTAGGGTGCGATGACAGCAGCAGCACTTTCCCCGCGCGAGATGAAGCGCCGCCGCAAAATGGGTGTAGATTATGTGGCGCCCTCGCCATACTCGGTAGGCAACGCGCTTACCAAGGGCGATGTGTTCACCAAACTATCCGCAGTCGTATTCGGACTGGGCAACATCGTTCGCAAGCAATACGTCAAGGGCGTGGCACTGCTGGTCCTTGAAATCGCATTCTTCGTATTTCTGTTCACCAACGGCATCACGTGCCTGTCCAAGCTCCCCAGCCTGGGCGACCAGAAGCAGGGCAAGGTACTCGTCGACGGCTTCTGGGAGTACACCCAGGGCGACAACTCCGTGGTCATTCTGCTGTACGGCGTCTGCACCGTGGTGCTCTGCCTGCTCTTCGTCTATCTGTGGACGGTCTCGCTCAAGTCCGCATACAAGGCCGAGTGCCTGACTCGAGAACAGGGCAAGGCCCCGAGCCTGGGCGACGATCTGCATGAGCTGACCAATGCCAAGGTGCATCGCCTGCTCATGTTCCTGCCGACGCTCGGCATTCTGGTCTTCACCGTCCTGCCGTTGATCTTCATGATCTCGATGGCATTCACCAGCTACGACCGCAACCATCTGGTGCTGTTCGACTGGGTGGGCTTCGACAACTTCGCCAAGGTGTTCTCCAACAGCGGCGGCACCGTCAACGCCCGCCTGTTCCTGCAGGTGACCATCTGGACGCTGGTCTGGGCGTTTTTCGCCACCTTCCTGAACTTCTTTATCGGCATGTTCTTCGCGATGGTCATCAACCGCAAGACCACGCGCTTCAAGGGCTTCTGGCGTGCGTGCTTCTCCATGTCCATCGCCGTGCCGCAGTTCGTCTCCCTGCTGGTCATGCGCACCATGCTTCAGCCCACCGGCGCCATCAACCGCCTGCTCATGGAGTGGGGTTGGATTGATCAGGCTCTGCCGTTCTTCACGGATGCCACTTGGGCTCGCGTCACGGTCATCGTGATCAACCTGTGGGTTGGTATTCCGTACACCATCATGCAGGTCACCGGTATTCTGCAGAACATCCCGACCGATCAGTACGAGGCGGCCAAGATCGACGGCGCGAACTGGTGGCAGATCTTCACCAAGATCACCATGCCGTACATCATCTTCGTGCTTACCCCGTACCTGATCACCACGTTCACCGGCAACGTGAACAACTTCAACGTGATCTACCTGCTGTCCGGCGGCAACCCGGTGCCGGTCGGCGATTCCGCAGGCAAGACCGACCTTCTGATCACCTGGCTGTACAAGCTGACCGTCGATAAGAACGATTACAACCTCGGTGCCGTGATTGGCATCATGACGTTCATCGTCCTCGCGGTGGTGTCGCTGATCACCTACCGCAATTCCGGTTCCTACAAGAACGAGGAGACATTCCGATGAGCAGGCATTCCGAGCAGGCCATACAGACGACTGCCCGTATGAAGCGACCCGAATCGCACGGTCTGATGCATGACGCCAAGAAGCGTCGTATTCTTGGCGACGTCCTCTCCTATCTCTTCCTGGGAGTCATGGCCATCATCTGGCTGATTCCGATTGTCTGGGTGTTTGCGGAGAGCTTCAACAAGAACACCGCCCCCTACACCAAGACGTTCTTCCCCACCGAGTTCTCGCTCGACAACTACATCACGCTGTTCACCGACCGCTCGGTGCTGAACTTCCCGAAGATGTTCATGAACACGTTCATCGTGGCGTGCTTCGTGTGCCTCATCTCGGTGGTGTTCGTGCTGTCCGTGGCCTACTGCATGAGCCGCATGCGCTTCCGCACCCGCAAGACCTTCATGAACGTGGTGCTGGTGCTTGGCATGTTCCCCGGCATCATGGCCGTTTCCGCCATCTACTTCATCTTGAAGGCCGTGGGTCTGACCAGCGAAGGCATGACCACCATCGCCCTGATTCTGGTCTACTCCGCCGGTACCGGCGCGGGCTTCTACGTGATGAAGGGATACATGGATACGATTCCGACCTCGCTTGACGAGGCCGCGCTGCTGGACGGTTGCACCCGTCTGCAGGTGTTCACCAAGATCATCATCCCGATTTGTAAGCCCATGATCGTCTACCAGGCCATCATCGGCTTCCTGACCCCGTGGCTCGACTTCGTGATGGCCAAGGTGATTTGCCGCACGCAGTCCAATTACACAGTGGCCCTCGGCCTGTGGCTCATGCTGCAGAAGGAATACATCCAGAACTGGTACGCGCGCTTCGCCGCAGCAGCCGTGGTGATTTCCATCCCGATCGCCATCCTATTCATCGTCATGCAGCGCTTCTACCAGGAATCGATGTCTGGTTCGGTTAAGGGCTGACGCGTTAAGCAGACAGCCCGGTGGGCTGTCTGTAGCGTCAGCCTGAGCGAGGCGATAGCCGGGCGAAGGTCGGATTGAGCCTCGCCGCAGGCGAGTCCGTAATTGCAGGACTGAGCCGTTAAGTAGTGGGGTTTAACTTGGCTCCCCTCTGAAGAGGGGAGCCAGAACAGGAAGGCGCAACCTTATGAACGAAGTGGAGATGGCAAAGCAGCGGCGTGGTGAGAAGCGCCGCCGCAAGGGCCTGTCCGTATTCCGTCTCAAGATGATCGGCGCCCTATTCATGGCATTGGGCGTGGCCGGCGTCTCGGTCCTGCCGTCCATGTTGGGCGACCCGACTCAGGACATGGCTGCACTGACCGTGGTGGTGGCGTGCACGGCGGCTTCATGGTGCGCCATCCCCATCTACTCATGGCTGCTGTTCGACGGCTACCGGCATACGGGCAGCATTGGAAAATATGTGCTCCGTCTGTTCATCGTCGCGGTGGTCAGCGATGTGCCGTACGACCTGATTATGACCGGCAAGCCATTCGACTTGAGCGCGCAGAACTCGGTGTATGGCTTGGTCATCGCCCTGGTCGTGCTCATGCTGGTGGATTGGATTGCATACCAGTACGGCGGGGAGAGTCTGCGCCCGTGGTCCGGTGCTCAGCGAGGTGGTGCGGCTGCGGTGCGTTGGCTGCTGACCATTGTAGTCATTCTGACCGGACTGCTGTGGGCGTTGCTGCTGCGCGTGGGCGTGGATCAGCGGATTATGTATACCGGTGTGCTGACGCTGCTGTTTGTGCTGGTGTTCTACTTCCTGAACGCGCGTGAAAATACGATGATGTTCACCGCCGGGCTGCTGGGTGCCGTGATGTGCATTACGCCCGGTATTGGTGTGGCCTTCCTGCACTACCGCAATGACGAAGTCGGGTTCAAGCAGTCTTGGACCAAGTGGGCCTGGTACGCGGTCTATCCAGTGCTTTTGATTATCGGCGCGCTGGACTAGTTACGCCATTTCCCCGAATGGAATATCGGTGCTGCGCGGCACTAGCTGTGCCTCGAGCACCTCGTGCGGGTCATAGAGCGTCTTGCCACTGATGAGCGTCAACGCCTTATTGGCAGCTGCGCGGCCCATCGCATACGGATCCTGACGCATGGTCGTCAAGTTGATGGTGTCGGCATAGGGGCTGTCGTCAAAGCCGACAATCGAATAATCGCGCGGCGTGCGGTGGCCGTAACGCTCCAGCTTGAGCACCAGCGGAATCGCCATCATATCCATCTGGCAGCAGATTGCGTCCGGGAACTCATCCATCGCCAGCAGCGCGGATAATGCGGAGTCGGCGAAGGCCGGGCCGCGCGGCACGGAGAGCACTTCCCAATTGATGTCGTGCTTGCCTTCGGCGTCCTTGCAGGCGTTGATGAAGCCCTGTGCGCGTGCGTCAATCGAGGAATCCAGCCCGGCGGCCTCGGAACAGGGGTAGACGATGTGCTTGTGACCGAGGTTGATGAGATGCTGCGCGGCCGTGTACATGCCTTTTTCGTCGTCGATGCTGATGGTGGCGTCAAAGCTTTCGGAAGACGGCGTATTGATGCCGATGATCGGCACATGAATGCGCTGCAGCTGCTCGACCTCGTGCGGATCGATAGCGAACGAGGCCACGAAAACGGCATCGACATTGCGGCGAATCGGCAGGTCGGTGAAGAACTCATGACGGTTTGCGGCGGTATCGATGTGCTGGAACAGCGAGATGTCATAGCCGGCCGGATGCATCACCGATTCGATGCCCGCGAACGTTTGCGTATTGAACCAGCTGGTGATCTCCTCATTCATCAGCATCGCCACACGGTAGGTCTGTCCGGACTTCAGGGCGGTGGCGGAGCGGGAGATGTTGAAATCGAGCTTATCGGCCACATCCAGCACCTTGCGGCGGGTCTTCGCCGAGACGAGTTCCGGGCGGGTGAAGGCGCGCGACACTGTAGAAATGGAGACTCCGGCCTCCTTGGCTACTTGGTAGATGTCTGCCTTGCCCATGTTCCTCCTCGTGCAATTCGTGGTATCGGCTATACCACGTAATCCCCCTAACGGGTTGCGCCATCCACGATGTGTAATCATTTGTATCATATACTGCAAACGTTAGCGCGAAGCTGGGGGAAGTGTTGCTTGGTGTGGTATGCTGATTGGGACATAGTGTTGCGAACGTATGCAGTCTGTCAACTGTGCTGCATGCCGTTTCTGCAGGAGTGGTGCTGAAAGTGTTGCAAACGTTGTCAACGGTCTGACCGTGCGATAGGGGGTGTTCCCCTTCATGGTTCGTGCGGTCAATGCTCAAGGATGAGAGAAAGGACTCATATGGCCGTACGACGATTCAGCTCGCTCGCCAAACGCCTTGCCGTAACCGGCATAGCGGTGGCAATGTCTGCCACAACGCTGGTAGCATTGCCGGCTTCTGCGGACGAGACCGAGGCCAATGCACAGGCGCGCACATCTGTTGGCGCGCCGGGCGATGTGATCGCCATCGCATTCCAAACCAACTGGAATTCGGTGGCCAAGGAGTGTACCGAGGCTTACGGCCCCGAAGGTGTGGGCTACGTACAGGTCTCCCCGCCGATGGAGTCCATCCAGGGCACTGAATGGTGGACCTCCTACCAGCCGGTCAGCTACAAGCTCGACTCCAAGCTCGGTACGGAAGCCGAGTTCAAGACCATGATCGCCACGTGCAACGCGGCGGGCGTCGAGATCATCGCCGACTCGGTCATCAACCACACCACCGGCGCCGATCAGGGCGAGGGCACCGGCGTCGCCGGCAGCAAGTACGACAGCGAGGGCAACTTCCCTGCAATCCCGTACACCAAAGAGAACTTCCACGACTGCACCAAGAACATCGGCGACTACACCAACGCCGACGAAGTACAGAACTGCCGCCTGACCAGCCTGCAGGACCTCGACACCAGCCAAGAATACGTGCAGGACAAGCTCGCCGACTACATGAACCGCCTGCTCGACCTCGGCGTCTACGGATTCCGCGTCGACGCGGTCAAACACATCGCCACGGCCGACGTGGCCGCCATCAAGGCCAAGCTCGCCGAGAAGTCCGGCCGCAACGCCGACGATATCTTCTTCGAGCAGGAAGTCATCGGCAACGCCTCCGAAGCCGCGGAAATCCAGCCGAGCAACTATGTGGCGAACGGCAAGGTCTCCGAATTCAACTTCACCAACCACCTGTCGGTCGCCTTCGCCGGCGACATCACCGACGCTAGCAAGGGCCTTGCGAAGGTCGGCGGCGACGGCTGGGTGAGCTCCGACAAGGCCGCAGTGTGGGTGACCAACTGGGATACAGAGCGCGGATCGGCCATCACCTATAAGAAGGGCTCGAAGTACCTGCTCGCGAACGCGTTCATGCTCGCGTACGACTACGGCCAGCCGCACATCTACTCCGGCTACTACTTCGACAACTCCGACGACGGCGCTCCCGGCGCCACCGAAACCTCCGTGCCCGACATGGAGTGCCCGACCGACGGCTCGATGACCTCCGGCACCTGGCAGTGCGCCGAACGTTGGACCGCGATCCGCGGCATGATCGGCTTCCACAACGCGGTCAACGGCACTGACGTCACCAACTGGAAGGCGTACGACACCAACGTGCTCGGCTTCGGTCGCGGCGACGTCGGCTACCTCGCGCTCAACAACAGCGCCGACGACTCCAAGCAGACGTTCCAGACGTCACTGCCCGCCGGCGAATACTGCAACGTGTACGCCACCGGCGACTGCTCTGCAACTGTGACCGTGAAGGACGACGGCACGTTCGACGCGACGCTCGCGAAGAACTCCGCCATCGCGATCTACGCGGGCGCGACCAAGGATTCCTGGACCGGCACGACCAAGTCCGATCCGTCCGATCCGGACCTGTCCGTCAACGACGAGACCAAGAAGGCCGCGGCCGACACGAGCCGCACCATCTACTACAAGCTGCCCGACGGCTGGAAGCAGGCGTACCTCCACTACGGTATCGACGGCTGGGCCGAGCAGGGCCACGAGCTGATGGCCGACGCCGGCAACGGCTGGGTCAAGTTCACGGTCGATCCGAAGGGCAAGTCCTTCGAATACGTATTCACCGACGGCGGCGACAACTGGGACAACCCGAATGGCGGCGGCAACTACACCGCGCAGGGCCACTGGACGGCGGTCGCCGACCACGAGGCCAGCGCCGGCGTGCCCTCCGATGTGCAGTCGTACCAGCCCAAGACCAAGGTGATCGTGCACTACAAGCCCGCCGAAGGCGACGCCGTCGCCGATCGCGGCGTGTACATGTGGGGCACCGACAAGAACGGCGCCACCCTGAACGGCGCGTGGCACGCCTTCACCGGCGAGGACTCCTACGGCAAGGTGTTCGAGACCACCATCGATGGTGCGTACGACGCCGCCAAGATCGGTGTGATCGTCACCACCGAAGGCTGGGACAAGGTCGGCGGCGACCGTACCATCGACGGCTCCACCGGCACCGCCGAAATCTGGGTCGACGGCGCCAATCCGGACGAAACGCTCACCGAAGCCCCCGACGGCTACAAGAAGGCCGCCAACCAGATCGACGTGACCATCCACTACCACCGCCTCGCCGACGACTACACCAGCGAAGACGGCATGAAGGCATGGGACATCTGGGGCTGGGCCGACGGCGTCAACGGTGCTGCCTACCCGTTCACTGAGCACGACGACTACGGCCTGATCGCCAAGTACACGCTCAAGGGCAGCGGCATGAGCACTCCGCAGTTCATCGTGCGCTACGGCGGCGACAGCTGGGAAGCCAAGGATCCGAACGACGAGAATCGCACGATCCCGCAGTCCGCCATCACCGTGAACGCCGACGGCACCGCATCCGCCGAAATCTGGCTGGTGCAGGGCGACACGACGATCTACACCAACGGCACGCTCTACGACGCCAAGGGCATGATCGTCTCCGCCGAAATGACCGACTTCAACACCATCACGGTCAAGCTCAACAAGGCGCTCACCATCGACAAGCCGGCCGACGCGGTGTCGGTCGAGGGTGTGAAGATCAAGGACGTGAAGGCTAGCGGGAACACCGTGACCATTACCACGGCCGACAATCTTGACGTGACCAAGGCCTACAAGGTGACGATCGAGGACTACGGCACACAGAACGTGTCGCTCGGCGCCGTCGTGCGCTCTGACGCGTTCGACAAGAAGTACGCCTACGACGGCGATGATCTTGGCGTGACCTACAAGGCCGAGAAGTCCACGTTCAAGCTGTGGGCGCCGACCGCCACCAAGGTGACGCTGCGCCTGTACGCCGACTCCACCGATCCGAAGGCAGCGCAGACCGACGCCGTGACGCTGGAGAAGTCCGGCAAGAAGGGCGTGTGGACGTTCACCGTGGACAAGGATCTCAAGGATTACGCCTACGACTACGAGCTGACCTTCGCCGACGGCACGGTCAACACGTCCGCCGACCCGTACGCGACCGCCGCCGTGGCCAACGGCGAGCGATCCGTCGTGCTCTCCGACAAGGAGAAGGGCGATGCCGGCAAGCGCATGGCGTCGTTCAGCAAGCCGACCGACGCGATCATCACCGAGGCGAACGTTCGTGACATGACCATCAACCCGAACTCCGGCGTCTCCGAAGCCAATCGCGGCAAGTATCTCGGCTTCGTCGAGGAGGGCACCACGGTCGACGGCAAGCAGGGCGCGGCGCCCACCGGCATCGACTACCTCAAGTCGCTCGGCGTGACGCATGTGCAGATCATGCCCGTCTACGACTACGGTTCCGTGGACGAGACCGGCGATCTGAGCTACGGCGCGCAGTACAACTGGGGCTACGATCCGGAGAACTACAACGTGCCGGAAGGCTCGTACTCCTCCGACCCGAGTGACCCGAGCGCTCGCGTCAAGGAAATGAAGCAGATGGTCTCCGGGCTGCACAAGAACGGCCTGTACGTGGTGATGGATGTGGTCTACAACCACGTCTACAACGCCTCCGAACACGCCTTCAACAAGACCGTGCCTGGCTACTACTTCCGCTACGACGCCAATGGCAACCTGACCAACGGCTCCGGCTGCGGCAACGACGTGGCTTCCGAGCGTGCGATGGCCCGTAAGTACATCGTCGATTCCGTGAAGTACTGGGCGACCGAGTACAACGTGGACGGCTTCCGCTTCGACCTCATGGGTCTGATTGACCAGACCACCATGAATCAGGTGCGTGCGGCGCTTGACGAGATCGATCCGTCGATTCTCGTCATCGGCGAAGGCTGGGATATGACTGACGCCATTGGCAACCAGGAAACCACGCAGCCCAATGCCTCCAAGGTCAAGGGCGTGGCGTTCTTCAACGACTCCCTGCGCGACGCGATCAAGGGCAGCGTGTTCTCCGACGAGGACACCGGCTTCATCGCCGGCAAGGCCGACAAGGAGAACCTCATCGCCACCAACGTGCTCGGCTGCAACAACAAGCGCGAGGGCATCGATGAGAACGGCCACTGCAACAACGGCACCGCCGACACGAACTACGGCGGCGCGGATCAGGTGGTGCAGTACGTCGAGATCCACGACAACCTGACCTTGTACGACAAGCTGGTCAAGAGCGCGCCCAACGACTCCGAGGAGACGCGACTCGCTCGCGCCAAGCTCGCCGACTCGCTGATTCTGCTCTCGCAGGGCATCGCCGACATGCAGTTCGGCCAGGAGTTCCTGCGCACCAAGGGCGGCAATGGCAACAGCTACAACGCCGGTGACGCGGTGAACGCCATCGACTGGAACCGCACGGTCGAGCAGGCGGGTTCCGTGAACTATGTGAAGGGCCTGATCGCCCTGCGCAAGTCCATCAAGAACCTGCACCTGAGCAGCTATGATGACATCGCCAAGAACATGACGGTGCTGCAGCAGTCCGACGGCGTGGTGGCCTACCAGCTGAAGGACGGCGGCGACACGTATGTGGTGGTGTTCAACGCCAACGAATCGGCCGCAACGGTCGAGGCCGTGCCGGCTGGCAAGTACACCGTGCTGGCCGCCGATGGCAAGGTGACGGAGACGCAGGATAAGAATGCTGCAACCACCGTGGGCGCTGACGGCTACCAGGCCGGAGCGCTCGCCGCTGCCGTGCTCAAGGCCGGCGCCGACGATGATTCGACCAAGCCCGATGGCGGCAAGGACGATTCCTCCAAGCCGGGCAACAACGACGGCAAGGACGATAACCAGTCGGGCGGCACAGCCACCCCGGGTACTCCGGGCGATAGTGGCAACGGCAATGGTCAGACCGGTGACGGCAACGCCTCCAACGGCGCATCCGACACCGCGGCCGGCCAATCCCAGCAGTTCGGCGCTGCCGCTCTGCCCAACACCGGCGTAGCCCTGTCCGTCATGGCGGTCGCCGTATTGGTGATGACCGCTGCCGGCATGCTGTTGCAGCGGTTCTCCAAGGGCGGCAATGTCGTCAACAGTAAGGAGGGCTCCGAACAGTAGTCCACACCGCGTCAGTTGCTGAGTGGCCCCCGCTGGCGGGGGCTGTCAGCGAAGCTGACTGGGGGTGGCTCAGAGCCGCTCCAAAAAACCTGAGCCTACATCGCTCAACTTTTGTGATGAATTTGGGAATAGAACTTGCCAAACAGAAGTTGAGTGATGTAGGCTCAAGTTTTGGAAGGCCCAAGAACCAACCAAGGAACTTGAGCGAACAACGTAAGAACAAACGAATAATTAAGGAGCACACATTATGGCACGTGCAGTTGGTATCGATCTGGGCACCACGAATTCCTGCATCGCTACGCTGGAAGGTGGCGAGCCCACCGTTATCGTCAACGCTGAGGGCATGCGCACCACCCCGTCCGTGGTCGCGTTCTCCAAGTCAGGCGAAATCCTCGTCGGCGAGGTGGCCAAGCGTCAGGCTGTGACCAACGTTGACCGCACTATTTCTTCTGTCAAGCGTCACATGGGCACTGACTGGACCGTCGACATCGACGGCAAGAAGTGGACCCCGCAGGAGATTTCCGCACAGATTCTGATGAAGCTGAAGAGGGACGCTGAGGCTTACCTCGGTGAGCCCGTCACCGATGCTGTCATCACCTGCCCGGCATACTTCAACGATGCCCAGCGTCAGGCCACCAAGGACGCCGGCAAGATCGCAGGCCTGAACGTTCTGCGTATCATCAACGAGCCGACCGCAGCTGCTTTGGCCTACGGTCTGGAGAAGGGCAAGGAAGACGAGCGCATCCTGGTCTTCGACCTCGGCGGTGGCACCTTCGATGTCTCCCTGCTGGAGATCGGCAAGGACGACGACGGCTTCTCCACCATTCAGGTGCAGGCCACCAACGGCGACAACCACCTCGGTGGCGATGACTGGGATCAGAAGGTCATCGACTGGCTGGTCGGCGAAGTCAAGAACAAGTACGGCGTTGACCTGTCCAAGGACAAGATCGCTCTGCAGCGCCTGAAGGAAGCCGCTGAACAGGCCAAGAAGGAGCTGTCCTCCTCGACCAGCACCTCCATCTCCATGCAGTACCTGGCCATGACCCCTGACGGCACCCCGGTGCACCTGGACGAGACCCTGACCCGTGCGCACTTCGAGGAAATGACCTCCGACCTGCTGGGCCGCTGCCGCACGCCGTTCAACAACGTGCTGCACGACGCCGGCATCTCCGTGAGCGACATCGACCACGTGGTGCTCGTCGGTGGTTCCACTCGTATGCCCGCCGTCAAGGACTTGGTCAAGGAACTCACCGGTGGTAAGGAAGCGAACCAGTCCGTGAACCCGGATGAGGTTGTGGCTGTCGGCGCTGCCGTGCAGTCCGGCGTCATCAAGGGTGACCGTAAGGACGTCCTGCTGATTGACGTGACCCCGCTGTCCCTCGGTATCGAAACCAAGGGTGGCATCATGACCAAGCTCATCGACCGCAACACCGCCATTCCGACCAAGCGTTCCGAGGTCTTCTCCACTGCTGAAGACAACCAGCCGTCCGTGCTGATTCAGGTCTACCAGGGTGAGCGTGAGTTCGCTCGCGACAACAAGCCGCTGGGCACCTTCGAGCTGACCGGCATCGCTCCGGCTCCGCGTGGCGTCCCGCAGATCGAGGTCACCTTCGACATCGACGCCAACGGCATCGTGCACGTGTCCGCCAAGGATAAGGGCACCGGCAAGGAGCAGTCCATGACCATCACCGGTGGTTCCGGCCTGCCGAAGGACGAGATCGACCGCATGGTCAAGGAAGCCGAGGCTCACGAGGCTGAGGATAAGCAGCGCAAGGAAGACGCCGAGACCCGCAACCAGGCTGAAGCCTTCGCTTACTCCACCGAGAAGCTCGTCAACGACAACAAGGACAAGCTGTCCGACGACATCGTCAAGGAAGTCACCGACAAGGTGAACGCTCTGAAGGAAGCCCTGAAGGGTGACGACACCGATAAGGTCAAGACCGCTCAGGGTGAGCTGATGACCTCCGCTCAGAAGATCGGCCAGGTCCTCTACGCCCAGCAGGGTGCTGAAGGTGCCACTGCTGGTGCCGGTGCGGCCGGCGCTTCCGCTGGCTCCGCCTCCGGTTCTGACGACGACACCGTCGAGGCCGAGGTCGTGGACGACGATGACAACAAGGACAACAAGTGATGTCCGAGTTCAACAAGGACGACTACCTGAACGACCTGCCGGATCCCTCAGATGCTGAGGCTGCCGGCCAGGCCGCTCAGGCCTCTTCAGGGGCTGACGCCTCCGCCGAGTCCGGCTCTGCGCAGGATTCGGCTGCCCAGGCTCCTTCCAATGAAGGAGCCGACGCGGCTCCTGCCGCAGCTGAGGGAGAGAAGTCGGATGCCGGAAAGAAGACTGGCGAAGGCCAGTCCGATTCTGAAGACACCCTCACCCCTCTCGGCAAGGCCAAGAAGGAAGCCGCCGACTACCTCGAAGCCCTGCAGCGCGAACGCGCGGAGTTCATCAACTACCGCAATCGTGCGCAGAAGGAGCAGGAGCGCTTCCGTCAGCACGGCATTATCGACGTGCTGACCGCGCTGCTGCCGGCCCTTGACGACATCGACCGCATTCGCGAGAACAGCGAGATGGACGATTCGTTCAAGGCGGTGGCTGCCAAGATCGACAAGGCTTTCGAGAAGTTCGGCGTCGAGAAGTTCGGCGAAAAGGGCGAGGACTTCGACCCCACCAAGCATGAGGCAATCCTGCACAAGCCGGATGCCGATGCCGACAAGGAAACCGTCGACACCGTGGTGGAAGCCGGCTACCGTATCGGCGACCGCGTAATCCGCGCCGCCCGAGTAGTAGTAGCCTCCCCGCAAAACTGATAACGGCCAGCTCGCTAACGAGCTGACATTATCTTGGCTCCCGCTGGCGGGAGCTGGCAGCCGAAGGCTGACTGAGGGTGGTCAAACACTGAATATAAACCACCCTCAGTCTCGCTTCGCTCGACAGCTCCCGCCAGCGGGAGCCAACCATAAAGACTTTTCAAGAAAGGAGACATGAATGGCTGAAAACGAATGGCTCAGTAAAGACTTCTACAAAGTCCTTGGTGTCTCCAAGGACGCTTCGGACGACGACATCAAAAAGGCGTACCGCAAGCTCGCCCGCAAGTACCACCCTGACGTCAACAAGACCAAGGAAGCCGAGGAGAAGTTCAAGGACATCTCCGAAGCTTATGACGTGCTGAGCAAGAAAGAAGATCGCCAAAAGTACGACGCGATTCGCCAGTTCGGTATGGGCGGCGCCCGCTTTGCCGGTGGTTCCGGTGCCGGCGGCTTCGACGCTTCCGGCTTCTCCGACATCTTCGGCTCCATGTTTGGCCAGGGTGCCGGTGGCAACGGTTCGCGTATCCGCTTCTCCACTTCGAGCGGCGGCAACCCCAATCTCAACGACATCTTCTCGATGTTCGGTGGGGCCGCGGGGCAGGGTGCTGGCGGCTACGGCCAGCAGGCATACGGTAACGCCGGTGGCTACGGCTATGAGGAAGCCCCGCGCCCCGAAAACGGCGAGGACCGCAACTCCAAGATCAGCTTGACCCTTCGTCAGGCGGTCAAGGGTGCGACCGTGTCCCTGTCCGTGGATGGCAAGAAGTTCAAGGCTCATGTGCCCGCCGGCGTCAAGGACGGTCAGAAGATCAAGCTGGCCGGCAAGGGCAAGCCGGGCATCAACGGCGGCAAGGCCGGCGATTTGTACCTGCACGTCACCGTCAATCCGGATTCCACGTTCTCGATGCGCGGTCGTGACATCGTCATGAACCTGCCCGTCACCGTAGGCCAGGCCGTGGCCGGCGGCAAGGTCGACGCCAAGGACATCGACGGGAACCTGGTTACCTTCAAGGTGCCCGCGGGCTCCAGCTCCGGTGCCGAGGTCAAGTTGGCCGGGCTGGGCGTCAAGCGTGGCAACCAGCCGGGCGACCTGATCGGCCGTGTGCAGATCATGGTCCCTGCCAAGCCGGGTCTGGCGGTCAAGCACGCCGCCAAAGAATTCGACGAAAAAGCCGGCGACTATCTCAACTAACAGGGGCTCCCGCTGGCAGAAGCTGAATGAGCGCAATCTTGGCTCCCGCTGGTGGGAGCTGTCAGCCAAAGGCTGACTGAGGGTGGTCTTGGCTCCCCTCTCTGAGGGGAGCCGGGAGTCGAACCGAAGGCTCTCAAAATCACAGGAGGTGAACAATGGCGCGGTTAGCCAACCAGATGAAGCAGTTGTACGCGATGTGCGCAACCGCGCTCGTGATGGGCAGGGCCGATCTCGACGGAGCCGATGACGTCGGCTTCGACATCGAACTGCCCATCTTCACCGTCGGCCAGACCGCCGAGTTGGCCAACATTCACCCCCAGACCCTCCGTCAGTACGACCGCCTCGGTTTGGTTCGTCCGCAGCGCACGGATGGCGGCGCTCGCCGCTATTGCCTGCGTGACATTGCCCGCCTGACTCGCGCTCAGCGCCTGAGCCAGGACGAAGGCATCAATCTTTCCGGCATCGCACGCATTTTGGTCCTCGAAGAGGAGAATCGCCAACTGCGCCGCGAAGTCAAACGCATGCAAACCGGCGACCAGGAGAGCGTTTTCGCCGCAGGCCGTGACGGCAATATTGTGGAGGTACAACGCTCCAACCGCGCCCGCCTCTGGCGCAACGCCATCCGCCGCGAAACCCGCGAACTGCCCGGCCGCGATACTGCCGCCGATACCGCTGCCGGCGCCACCGGCGACTCCAACTCCACTCCCGCCGACTTCAAGTCCATGGTCCTGTGGGGTTGGTGAGTCTGGCCGCGTTGCTTCGATTCCTTCTCCATTCGTAAAACTGTTTGTTATCTCACATCGGGCAGCTGCCGAAAAAAGCACGAATTTTCTTGACGGAGATGTCAAGGTTTGTTACGGTGACGTGCGAAAACCGATTCGTAAGGGGTGCTTTAGGCTGAGACGGTATGTGCCGAACCCCTCGAACCTGTGAGTTAACACTCGCGTAGGGAATGCGACGGTTGAACTCCTCTGTTCGGCTCGGCATCCCATATGCGCGTTGAGAGAGAGGAAGCGTATGTCAATACGCAAGGAGCTGACCGCCCAGAATGTACTGCTGGGTTTTCAGCACGTGTTCGTTTCCAATGTTTGGCTTGATCCGGTATTCGTGGCAGGAGCGATTGGCTTACCTATCGCCCTGTCGTCGAACATGATTACGGTTCTTCGCAGACTACCAAATTGATTGCGGGCAAAGTCGCCGGATCCAAGCCCTGTCTAGGTTACGGAGCAAAAGTCGGGTTGGCGTTCATTGGCCGAGAGGCTTTGCGCCCTGATACCTATGCCGATACCGTGCATCGTGTGGCTGTTGACATCGCCACATATGACCAGCAAAGTTGCCTGGCTCCGCAGACCGTGTTCGTGGAGACTGATGGAGCCCTCACCCCTCGTGAAGTGGCTCAGCTGCTCGGTGGCGAGCTTGAGAATCAGCAGCGCAAATATCCGCGCTCCGTATTGAGTGACGCCGAGAACGTGGCCATTCAGCGGGCGCGCACCGACGCTGAGATGAGAGCCTTGATGGGCGGGAAGGCCGCGGTGTTCGCCAGTGGCCATAGCACGGCATGGTCGGTGCTGTATCGAGAACTTGACGGTAGCGGTGCCGACGAGGATGTTGCTTCGCTGATGTCGCCGTTGAACCGCACCGTCAACGTGGTGGCGGTGCCAGATTTGTTGGACGCTGCCAGAAGACTGACTTCCTGCCGTGGCTGGCTGCAGAGCTGCGGTGTCGCTGTGGATTCAACCAGACTGTTTGGTCTTGCAGATATATTGGCCGCGGTCGGTGTGAATCGCATCTGTCCGCTCGGTGAGATGGATCGGGCGAAATCCGGCTGGCATCATGATGGGGGCTTCAACCTCATCGATCTGTTGCGCGCGGTGGATGTCGAACGCGGCAGCGACGCGTACAGCGATTCGTTCGATATGGATATGGAATAGGCCTGTGCTGTTGCGGGCAGCAGGGGCTGGTAGCAGGGCGAAAGGCAAGGGCAATGACAGAGCAAAGCGATATGGCACGGCGTCCAATGGTGAATCTGGATGGCAGAACAGCGATTATCACCGGTTCCGGCAAGGGCATAGGAGCGGCCGTGGCGAAATGCCTGGCATCGCACGGAGCCGCTGTCGTCATCAATTACGTACATGACGCCGCCAGCGCGCAGCGCACTGTTGAAGACATCCACTCACTGGGAGGCTTGGCTATAGCTGTACAGGCGGATGTTTGCGATGAATCGCAATCTTCCAAGCTGGTGGGTACCGCTGTCGACTCATTCGGCGGCGTGGACATCTTAGTGAATAATGCTTTCGGACGCTTCTCCTTTGATCCGCGTCGCCGTTCCACTTTTGCTGGAGGCGATTGGGATGAGTTTAGCGCACAGATCGAGGGATGCCTGCATGGTGCATATCTGATGTGCTCACATGTGGTGCCGCTGATGCGAGCCCAGACCTCCGGGCGTATCATCAACATCTCCAGCAATCTGGTCGATTCGCCCATCGTGCCCTACCATTCGTATATCACTGCCAAAGGCGGCTTGGTCGGCATGACCCGCTCTCTGGCCCAGGAGCTGGGCGGCTTCGGCATTACCGTTAATGCCATTGCCGCAGGTTTGACGGCCGGAACCGCATCCAGCGCAGCCACCACCGAGGATGTTCGTGAACGAATCATTGCCATGACGCCTCTTGGCCGCCTTGCCCGTCCCGATGACATCGCCGGAGGGGTCGCGTTGTTGGCGTCCGACATGGCCGGCTTCATTACCGGGCAATGTCTGCACGTCGATGGTGGTTTGACCATGCGCTGAGGCGCAGGGGCGGTGTGCTGACGCGCTATGGTTGTCGCATCCGGTTGGTGCAATGGAATGCAGCAAGAGTAAAGGCGCCGATTGGCGTGCGGTCATGCGAACGGAGGTAACCATGCTGCTCAAAGCCGTGTTCTGGGATTTGGACGGTACTCTCATCGATTCTGAGCCGCTCTGGCATGACGGTGAGATTGAGATCGCGCACAACAATGGCGGCGAGTGGAACGAGGACCTCGGTTGGGAGTGCTCCGGCACTCCGGTGCCACACGTGGCGGAGGTCATGATTGCGCATGGCTGCACATTGAGCGTTCCCGAAATCGACAAGCAGCTCAAGGATTATGTATTCAAGGCGGAGGTCGAACGTCTGCCGTGGATTCCTGGTGCGCAAGACGTGCTGCGTTCGCTCAAGGAAGCCGACATCCCATCCATGCTGGTCACTACTTCGCCTCGCCGCATGGCCGAGAACATCATGAAGCAGGCTGATGGATTGCTTGCCGGCTACGTCTGCGGCGATGATCCGTACGAGCACAAGCCGAGCCCTGCCCCATATCTGGCCGCGGCTGAGAGACTCGGCATCGCGCCTGAAGACATGGTCAAGTGCGTGGTAATGGAAGATTCCTCATCCGGTCTGCGCTCCGGCGCCGCCTCGGGGGCCACACTGATTGCGCAGACTGGCTGGATTCGCACCGACACTTCCGGCCTTGGCCAGTTTGCCTCCATCGACTCGTATGAGGGCATCGATGCGGCCGTGCTGGACGCCTTTGTGCGGCAGCGTTTGGGGGAGTAGAAATTTCGTTTGTATTGCGGAGTTTGTGTGGGAAACCCCCAGTCGACCTGATGTTATAGGCCGGCTGGTAGGGTGTTTGACGGTTTGCATATAACTGTCTGATTCATTGGGCTGGCAGCTCAATACAAGATTTAGGACTCATAGGAAACACATGGGCTTCGTTAATTTCATCCTCGAACTGCTGAAGGATCCGCGTGCCGCGATTGCCGGTTGGATTGCCATGGGTGTGGCGCCGACCCTCGGCTTCATCTTCCTCATCGTATTTATCGAAACGGGTGTGGTGTTCTTCCCATTCCTGCCGGGCGACTCCCTGCTGTTCGCCGCCGGTGTGTTCGCCGCTCCCGATGCCGCGACCGGCAAGGCTGCGCTGCCGCTGTTCTGGCTGCTGCCGGTGGTCTGGTGCGCCCCGATTGTCGGTGACCAGTGCAATTACTTCATTGGCCACTTCTTCGGCCGCCGCATTATCCAGTCCGGCAAGGTGAAGGCCTTGACCCCGGAGCGTTTGGCCAAAACCGAGCACATGATTGAGAAGTGGGGCCCGCTGGCTGTGTTCCTGGGCCGTTTCTTCCCGTTCATTCGTACGTTCATGCCGTTCATCTCCGGTATTTCCGGCATGCGTTGGAGCCGATTCACCCCGTTCTCGGTGGCTGGCGGCCTGTGCTGGTCCACGCTGTTCACGCTGCTGGGTTACTTCTTCGGCAATATTCCGGCCGTGCAGGATCACTTCGAATTGGTGATCGTGCTGATTCTGCTGGTTTCGCTGGCTCCCACCATCATCGGTTTGCTGAAGGCCAAGTTCGGCAAGAAGAAGCCGGAGTCGGTTGCCGATTCCCAGCTGGATACGATGGAATCCGGTATCGAGAACCTTAATAAGTAGTTTTTGGTGCTGTAGGGTTCGTTTCTTTTCCAAGCCCCGTTCCGCATGTGATGTGCGGAACGGGGCTTTGTTGTGTTATCCACATTGTTGGTGGACAACATGCCGGGGTGTGGATAATTCGGCAAGCTGGAACCACAGAACCTGATTTCGGTTGAAATAGGTTGGCTCGCACGGTTCAATCTCCCTATGAATATCGACACATCCTCTCGCACTGTTCGCGCTGCTCGTTCTCCGGCAGCGGCCGTTTCGTCCCCTCCCCAGTCCGCTGGGGCCGGGTCTCCCCCTCCGCCGCGCTACTACACCCCTCCTCCGCAACCGACGGTTGCGTATGAACGAAAACGGTCGAGCACGACTCCGGAAGAAACGTTCTCCACGAATGTGGCATTGCACAATATCGTGACCATGACCTCAGGCCACGGCGGTGTGGGACTTAGCGTCATGGCTGCCATACTTGCACTGACACTCACGGAACGCGGGCAAAGCTGCGTGCTGGTCGATGCCGATTTCGTGGCGGGATGCTTGGATCTGCTGCTTGGCCTCGAGCGTGAGCCGGGTCTGCGTTTCAGTCAGATAGACGCTCCGCTGGGCCGTATTGAAGGAGCGGCACTGCGTCATGAGCTCATTGACTGGGAGGGTATTCGTGTGCTGCCGTACGATCCCTGGAGCACGCGGCAGCCTGAATGGTGGGAAGTGCAGGCCGTGATTCGGGCACTTGCCGAAACACACGATATTGTCATCGTAGATGCCGGCCAGGGAGGCCTGATTGAAACAGTGAGTGACTTGCGCCATGGAGTGCAGGTGATGGCCGCGGAACTTTCGGTAATCGGTTTGGCTCGGGCCAAAGCCCATCGGCTCAGATTGTCCGCATGGGAATGCGGGATTCCCCATATTGTCGGCATCGAACCGAGAGGTACGCCGCGAGGTCGCGGGAGCGTGGATGTTGCCGAAGCCGAAGATTATCTGAGCGCTGCAGTGGTGGGTCCCATCCGTCTGACTTCCAGCTTGTGCGGTGATGTGCTTGAGGGATTAGGCATCCGATCCGTGCCCAAGGGAAGTCGTAAGGCCACCGAGGCGCTCGCCGATGCGGTGGAGCGGGATATTCGCGCTGGTGCTCGGGCTGCCTGATTGAAGTGGGGATATCATGACGGCATTGCATCGCGCAGGCATGTTTTTCGGGTTATTGGATGAGCTTGCTTCAGATGATCGAGTCACTGATATTGCGGTGACTTGTGAGGGCCGCGTCTGGGCGGATCGTGGCAGCGGTATGCGGGAGCATATCTTGCAAGTGCCATTCCGATCGCCGCAAGTGGTGCGTGATTATGCGGTGCAGTTATGCGCGCAATTGGGGCGCCGCCTGGATGATGCGTGCCCTATTGCCGATGCTTCCAATATGCATGGTGTGCGTGTCCATGCGGTGATAGCGCCGTTAGTGCCGCAAGGGGCGTCGATTTCCATACGATTCCCCGGCAGCGAGGTGGCATCGTTGCAGCGGCTTGCCCAGTTGGGCATGTTTCCTGCCGGCTGGATTTCGGTACTAAGCGGGCTGGTGAGCAAGAGAGCCGCCGTGCTGATTACTGGCGGTACCGGCGTGGGCAAGACCACCCTGGCAAAGGCGTTGCTTGCGCAGTGTGATGCGAATGACCGTATCGTCACCGTGGAAGAGGTGCGGGAGCTTGTCGATTTTGGCCATGGGAATCATGTTTCCATGGCGGCGAGGGAAGCGAACGTTGAAGGCGAAGGTGCGGTGGGCCTTCCCGATTTGGTGAAAGCCACGCTGCGCATGCGCCCCGACCGGGTGGTGTTGGGGGAATGCCGTGGCGAGGAGATTGTGGATCTGCTGAGGGCGTTCAATTCCGGCCACCGGGGCGGCATGACCACCTTGCATGCGAACAGCGTGGCGCAAGTGCCGCAGCGTTTGATCGCACTGGGATTACTGGCCGGGGTGGCTCCTCGTGCATTGGCCATGCTTGCCGAAGGCGCCTTCGATGCGGTGCTGCATCTTGAACGAGTGGACGGCCGTAGGCATATTGCACAAATCGGCACTTTGCACGCCTCGTATGGTGAATTGCAAGGCGTTCCATTGGTGGCTTGGGACGGTTCGGCCGAGCCTCGATATTCACCTCAGTGGCGTGATTTCGCGGCATTGTGGGGCTGTAGCTAGGGGGTGGGATATTGCTCTGGTGTGTGATGCTGACGATGGTCGCTGTGCTGATATGGCCTAGTCGCCAATCTGGGGTTGTTGATCGTCTGCGTGATGTGCGGACTCTTTCTGGAAGGTTCAATCGAGGTGCTGGTGGAGGTTTCGTGAGCCGGAATGGGTGGGGCTCGAACGTCGGAGGTGGTGCTGGGCGTAGAACGACAGCAGCATTGCCGAGGAGCGGAATCGCTCAGGTATTGGCCTCCGCCATCGCTCGCATGGCAGGTGGAGGAACGCTGGTGGAAGCGTTCGAGGAGCAATTCGGCGGACGTTTTGCCGTGCGCAGGCTGACCCCACAACGCCTGACCGACTTGTTTGAGCGGCGACGATTGCCGGACGAATCACGCGCGCAGTCCGTGCGTGCCGCCATGGGCGCTGCTGCGGCAGCGACAGTCAGCGAGGAATTGGGCTGCCGTGCCGTGCCCTGCTTGGAGGCGGTATTGGATGTCTACTCGCATATGAGATTGATGCAGAACATGAGGGCGCAGGCCTTCGCCGTGCCTCAAGCCACGGTTGGTTTGCTCAGCGCGTTGCCGGCAATCGCGGTTGTGTTGGGGGAATTGATGGGAGCTCACCCCTTGCTGTTCTTGTTCGGTTCTCAACGCGGCCTAGTGTGTTTGGTGTCGGGCGGATGCTGCTATGTGGTCGGTCTGGTTTGGATGCGCGCCCTGATGCGAGACGGCTGACAGCTATCGGGGTGAGGCGAAGATGATTGGAACATGCATTGCATCGGGGTGCGCGGCGTTCGCATGCTGGCTGAGCATGGTGAAGCCGCGTGCAGCCAGTCGTCTGCCTGACATTGGGCAATGGGCGAATCATGACGAGCCTGTTGTGGTTGCCGATGCGGCATGGGCCATGCTGGTGCTGCGGATGGTGCAAGTGTCTCTGCGGCAAGGAGCCTCGGTTCCGCGGGCCCTTGATGTTGTGGGCCGCGCTGTTGGAGGCGCATACGGTCAATGCTTAAGCCGCGTGGGCGAATCATTATTGCGCGGCGTCTCATGGTCGGACGCATGGTGTGCCGCCTTAGCCGGGACGGATGCTTCGGCGGGGATGAACCATTCCGCTCGTTTGGGTGGCGCAAAACGGCGAGGCCGGTCAGGGCAGCATGGCGATACGGATGGCGGTGCTGGTGACATCGCACTGGGCATGATCCGCGAGTCTTTGGAACCGGCTTGGTTGCAAGGGGATTCTCCCGGAGTGCTTATCGATGCTGCTGTCGAACAGCTTGATAAGGATGAGCGAGCGCGTATAGAACGTGCCGCTGCCCGTTTGTCCGTGCGTTTGCTGATGCCGACTGGCTTGTGCTTTTTGCCGGCGTTTGTCATTGTCGGAGTGCTTCCAGCAATTGCTTCTTTCCTGATGTAGGTTTCTTCTGGCCTGTTTTGGTTGTCTCGTCTTGCGTTGTGCCATCGTCTTGCGTTGTGTCATGACGCATGGCTGGTGGTTATCCACTTTTGTTGTGGATGACACGCCGCGGTGTGGATAACTTGGCAAGCTGGAACCACATGTGCTGTTCGCTGATGCGCCGCACGCCGGATTGCTTCACAGTGGAACTCACCTCGCGTCACAGTGTTCGGCGCGAGGGCCAAACGCTATCGCACGGAGTCAGGAGAGCGCACGATTGATGTGGGCCTTACCGTGGGGAAAGGAATACCGATGGACACGCACATTCCCATCATCGTTGATGGTCAAGCGGGCATATTTGCCCACAGCAAAGCCAAAATCGCCGAGCTCAATGCCCGTGCCAAAGAACGACTATGCCTCATGGATGCACGGATGCGCACGCTTATGGCTGAGCCGGAAGAAGGAGCGGCCACAGCTGAGTACGCGGTGGTGCTGATTGCCGCCACCGGGTTCGCGGCGCTTTTGGTCACCATTCTGAAGTCGGATGCCATTAAGACGTTGCTGACAAATCTGATCAAAAAGGCGTTGAACGTCGGGTGAGCGACTCGGGAGGGCAATGAACATGAGAAAAGGTCTCAGCAGATGGCTCGCCCGTTTGCCGCCTGTGCACAATGAGGGTGCGGCCACGGCCGAGTTCGCGGTAGTGCTGCCCAGCGTCATTGCAATAACGGGGGTGTTGCTGACGCTTACCCGAGTGGTTGCGGTATCCATGGATTGCCAAAGTGCCGCAACGGCATCCGCGCGTGAATTGGTGGTTTCTGATGATGAATCCGCAGCACAACAGGCTGCCGTGAATATTGTGGGAAGCCGAGTGGATGTGACTGTGCATCGGGAAGGCAGCTTGGTGCGAGTGGCGGTCGAATGCCCCGTTTTGCCAGGGCCTTTGAATGTGACTCCTACTCGGGTGCATGGTGAAGCTGTGGCTGCGCGGCAATAACACACACGGTCGGTCGGGAGGGGGGACGGCGATGGCGGCATGTATGCCACGTATGTCACGTCTTGAAGAAGGGTCAGGCACAATGGCCGGTGTCATGCTGGTCATGCTGGTTGGGGTGGCTCTTTCGGCAACGGCGTGCATTGGCAATCTAGTGGTTTGCCAAAACCGGGCACGTTCCCTAGCTGACCTCATCGCTTTCGATGCCGCCTATGCCGCATGGCATGGGTGGGCGGACGATCCATGCGCGTTCGCAGGTCAGCTGGCCGTATCCAATAGCGTCGCATTGCCCGATTGCATGGTGCAGTCGGATGATGTGCAGGTCACCGTGGCAGTGGATACTGCAGTCCCATTGACGCCGCGCGTGCAGCGAACGGCTCTTGCCGGACCGGCGGAATGCGATAAGGGAGGTGCTAGTGAGTAACCACACAGCATAAAACAGGGCCGCATTCTAGCGGACTCTCGTCATCCTTGGCTAAGGTAAAAGCATGAGCGAGAGTGAACACAACGAGCGCCGCAGCATCGTGGCAATGGTGGGAAACCCCACCTCCGATAAAGGACGCGGTACCAAGGTGGATGCGCAGGTGCTGAATCTGCTGGAAGAGGCAGGTCGCTCCCATAATTTTGAAGTCATCGACATTACCGGTACGAGTTTCGAGGATTCATTGCATCAGGCTCGTGAACGGTCGCATGAGTATGACTACTTGGTGGTGGTCGGTGGCGACGGCATGATAGCGCTTGGCGCCAATGCGGTTGGGTGCAGCGGCAAGCCTTTGGGTATTGTGGCCATGGGGTCGGGCAACGATTTCGCTCGCGGGCTCAAGCTGCCGGTGAACCGTATTGAAACCGCGGTGGAAGGCATCGTGGGCGCCATCGTGCGCGGTTCGCATATCGATGTGGACATGGGCCGTGTGACTTCCTTGGAAGGTGGTTATGCGGTAGATACGTCCACCGGGGAGGAATACGAGTGCGAGGGCGACAGGTCCGCTGAGTATCCGATCGATCGCTACTATGCCGGCATGCTCTCCTGCGGTCTTGATGCGAGCATCAATGACCGTGCGAACCATTCGCGTCTGCCGACCGGCACCATGCGCTATTTCTCGGCGGTACTGGTGGAGCTGACGCATATGAAGCGTTACGGATACCACATCAAGGCCACGTTGGCCGATGGTTCCGTGGACGAGAGGGACATCATCACCCCGCTGTTGACAGTCGCGAATTCACGGCATATCGGTGGTGGTATCGAGGTGTCGCCATACTCCTGTTTCTCCGACGGATTGCTGGATTTGGTGTGGATGGATCATGTGCCGAACGTGCGGGAGTGCGCAGTGGCTCTTGCGAATGCGTATAACGGCAAGCTGCTTGCCTCCGACGTATTTGGGTGGGAGCGGATTCGAGAAATCGAGGTCACTCGCGCAAACGAAGGCGATGAGCCTCCGGTGCTGATGGCTGATGGTGAATACATCGGGCATTTGCCGGTTCGTGTGGTGGCGGAGAATTGCGCGCTGCGCGTGCTGGTGCCGCCGGCCGTGGCGGCACGTGAGGTCGATTCCAGGCAGCAGGTGCTCGATGCCATCACCCGCGATGGCCGTGATCCCGTGACCGGACGCTTTAACTAGACGAAAATGCTTTGGCTCCCCTCTCCGAGCGGAGCTGTCGGCGAAGCTGACTGAGGGGAGGTCTGCCGCTGGCAGCGGTTATGCGATGTAGCTTTCGATGTGTAGCGTCTGTGCAATGACTTCCTTGATGGTGCGATCGCTGACACCGGGGTGTGAGCGGATCAGGGAGATCAGTCCCACGTTGAGCGTGAAGAACGTCTCGTGGACGTTGGTGATTGGCAGCCCATGCATCTGCTCGAAGTCGCGCACTGTGGTCTGGGCGATGTAGTCTGCGATGCGGTCGGCGGCCTGGTCGATGAATTTGATGTACAGTTCGGCGTTGCCGTCCTGGATCATCCGGTTCGAGAACGGGCTTTCGTCGGCAATGAGCGAACGCAGTACGAGAACGATTTCGTCAAGCGCCTTGTTCACGTTGCCGATTTCGCGGGCCTGGTTCCATTCCTCGAGCTTGGTGAGGATCTCATCGATCACATCATCCAGCACGGCGTCGGCCACGGCGTCCTTGTCGTTGAAGTAGTGGTAGAACAGCGATCGCGTCATGCCGACCTTGCTGGCGATGTCGGAGACGGTGATCTTGGAGAAGCCCTTTTCCAAGCAGATTTCGCGTGCGGCGCGCACAATGGACTCGCGGCGAGTGTCTCCGCGGTTGGCGCGCTTGTCCTTGAGAATCTGGCTCATGGGTGCCTCCTGAATGTAACTGATGTTGACACTATGTTAAACAAACGGGAGTACGAGGAAATACCGAACAAAATAACGTCAATTCCGAAACCGTGTGGTGCATATCGCCCATGAGATCGCCAATATATCGACGAAGCAATGAACTGCTCGGAATGGTATATACCGAAACGATCTCTGTTATTTACGAAAAATTGAGTGAGGGGCAAGGTAGGTTAGTAGCTATGGCACTTGCACTGTATCGTCGCTATCGTCCGGACACCTTTGAAGGTGTGATCGGCCAGGACCAGGTCACGGTTCCTCTGATGCGAGCCCTTGACGAGGGCAGGCTCACGCATGCCTATTTGTTCTCCGGCCCGCGAGGCTGCGGCAAGACCAGTTCCGCGCGTATCCTGGCCCGTTGCGTCAACTGCGCCAAGGGCCCAACCTCGCATCCGTGCGGCGAGTGTGAAAGCTGCAAGGATCTGGCCACCGGAGGCCCGGGATCCATCGATGTGGTCGAAATCGATGCCGCCTCACACAACGGTGTGGACGATGCCCGCGAATTGCGCGAACGCGCCGGGTTCGCCCCCGCCCGCGACCGCTACAAGATTTTCATCCTCGACGAGGCTCACATGGTCACGCAGCAGGGCTTCAACGCGCTGCTCAAGATCGTTGAGGAACCGCCCGAGCATGTGATGTTCATCTTCGCCACCACCGAACCGGACAAGGTGATTGGCACCATCCGCTCGCGTACCCATCATTACCCGTTCCGTCTGGTGCCGCAGGAGGTCATGGGCCCCTATCTGGAAACGATCTGCGAGAAAGAGAGCATCAAGCCTGAGCCCGGCGTGCTGAAACTCGCGATGCGTGCCGGCGGCGGCTCCATGCGAGACACCCTGTCCGTGTTGGACCAGCTCATGGTCGGTTCCGTCGAGGGCGTCATCACCCATGATGCCGCCGTGGCTCTGCTTGGTTTCACTCCTGAAGCGTTGATCGGTGAGGCCATCGATGCGGTCATCGATCATAACGGCGAGGCCCTGTACGGCGTGATCCAGAAGGTCGTGGTCGGCGGGTTCGACCCACGACGATTCGTGGAGGATCTGCTGGCCCGCGTGCGTGACCTGCTGGTGCTGACTTTGGCGGGCGACCGCGCGGAATCCGTGCTGTCAGACACGGCCGAGGCCGAGGACATGGACGACCTGCACCGCCAGGCCAAGGCCCTTGGACTGAGCGCGCTCACCGCCATTGCGGATATCATCAACACCACGCTGGGTGCCATGACCGGTGCCATCTCTCCGCGTATGCGACTCGAATTGCTGGCGGCCCGACTGCTGGCCGGCAGCGAAAACGGGTTCGTTGCACCCGCTGCCGCCCCCCCCTTGGGAGCTCCCCCGCCACCCGTCTG